>Ga0209166_10000026_pt1 | contig 218887 bp, 210 predicted proteins | sample Coa_R1_3_FD_187151 | JGI IMG/M metagenome (GOLD analysis project Ga0209166, IMG submission 187151) | Surface soil microbial communities from Centralia Pennsylvania, which are recovering from an underground coalmine fire - Coalmine... | ecosystem: Environmental > Terrestrial > Soil >...
CGATCCGCTCCCATTGACCATCATTCAGCACAAGTCGATCCAAAACGCCCAAGACTGCCTCTCCAAAAGCAGTCTTGAATCATTTTTCCCGCTCTTTGGGAATCCCCCAAGAGTCCACAGCTCCTAGAGCGTTGCTGCGATGCGTTGTCGATTGAAGCGCGACTGCGACTAGCGCCGGCCGTCGTCGCAATACCGGAATCGGTTCCGATGGAGAGACAGCAGTCACAGTCACCTTACCACTGGCTGAACATGATATCCCTATGGGGCAGCCGCGATCGCAAGCATGACCGGCAATTCAGGTCGCCCGAGGTCAAGAACCAGGTTGAACGCCTCCGCCAGCGAATTGCCAAAGCCGATGACAAGGCGGCCCGGGGCGATGACTTGGAAATTGTAAGAGCCTGGGAGAAGTTGCTATGGCTCGACCATCTTGGACTTGTGCCCGAAAAGGAGCGGATACTGATCGGCAAAATTCTGTGGTCTCGGGGCCAAGAACCTTGGCCGACGATCCCAGGGCATTTTCCCGAGGCGACGTGGCGGTGGCCGGCCCCTCCCGTCATTGAGGCCGATGCGCTGTTTCGCAAAATGCTATTGCAGAAAACATTGGCGGATATGTCGTCACCAGCTTCTATGACAACTACCAATTCCAAAGCGCGAAGGAGTTGGGGCTTTCCGGTCAATGACGCATTTCTACGTGCGTGGATCAATTCTCTGGTCAGGGAACCGTGGCCGGTTGGAGAGGTTGCCGCGGGGCTTGAGATCGTGAGGCGTTGGTGGGAGGGGGAATGGTCCGATTTAGCCCATGACGCCCCTATGATTGAAGAGGTACACGCCGCATTGATCGATCGCCTCGACAAGTTGGACAGTATTTTCTTCAAGGGGCTGCCGAGCAATTGGAGAACGCATCCCGAAATTGAGCCGCATCTTGCCGTTTGGGTCGATGAAGTAGTGGCGGCAGGAAAACAGGCAGGGGCGCCGTTCTGGCGATATAGGTTGCTCAATGCACTGCATAAAGCCGACGACGCAACGCTCGTCGCTATTCAAACGGAACTTGCTGAATGTCTCCTGGATACGGCGCGATCAGAAATGGGGGATAATGCGGCGATCGTATCGGCCGACTGGATAAGACTGGAGAACTCGCATAAACCGGAGATCCTAATCGAAGTATTTGGCGGTATCATCGCAGCGCGGAGAATGCCAAATCTTATTTGGGTGCTGCATGTCCTTGAAAAGATGGTGCATCACCGCGCCGATTGGATCGATGACCAGCTACTTTCAATGATCGAACTTGGTCTGGTTAAATTGGAAGCCGAGCTGTCTTATCGGGATCGACCATGGGGTACCGCAATCGCGGACGAGGAGGTGCCGATCCTGCGATTCAACTGCGCGCGGCTCGCAATAGCACTAGAATGGTCGCCAAATCGACTTTCATCAGCAGCCACGTCAGCGTGGCTATCCATTGCGGCCAATGATCCGCTTCCTGAGATGCGATTTCTGACAGAAGGCTTCGAAAGCAATAGGGCAATCTGAGGTTCCTGATCTGCGGATCCTGGGAGGCGCGCCGCCACGAGGTTACCCGGTCGCCGAGCCCCCTACCCCTAGGCATGAAGATCTGTTGATGGCCCGACCCGGTCATCGCGGTTATCCCGAGCGATGTCCGTTATCAGGGCGCTGCCACCGACCGCCAAAAGACCGACGTGGGCGCATATCAGACAGGCGCGCAATCTGTGCCCATGTGCGATAAAAAGGGCCGCAGAACCTCCCGGTGCTACGGCCTTGTTTCCGGATGCCTCTCCCGGACGTGACGCAACTGTTCGGGTTTTCTATTTTTCCAGGGTGAGAAGCAGCTTGTCCAGGCGCTCCAGCGTCGAGGTCAGGCCTGCTTCCATTCCCATCGCGATGACCTTACCGAGGTCCTCCGCCGATCGATAGGTGATGACGGTCTGGACCAGAGTGTGCCCGGAAGCGTCGCTGAAGGTGACCTCCCAGTTCGCTTGAGGCATGTCCGGATTTACCGTTCCGGTCTCGTCGGTGAAGCCGTCGAGCGCGATATAGCGGTCGATCGGGTCGATGGTCTGATAATCGAGCCGGCTCCAATATTCCTGGCCTTGCGGCTCGATCATCGCGTAATGCCAATATCCACCCGGGCGGAAATCCATATGCTTGGTTTTCGTCGTCAAAGGTTCCGGAGCGAACCATCTGTCGAGATAATCCTGCTTGGTATGGCAGTCCCACACCAATTGCCGTCCGGCGGCGAATTTCTTCCTGACCGTTATCGTGTGATTTGTCGTGTCCGCCAGGAACACGAGTTTCGAGTCAAAGTTCATCTTTCTCTCCCCGTAAATTCATCAGCAGCCCGTCGAGCTTTTCGTACCGGCTTTCCCAGATCGCCCGCTGCTCGTCGAACCAGCGTTCCAGCGCAGTCAGCCGTTCCGCACGCACCTCGCAGGTGCGCACGCGTCCTTCCTTGCTGGAGATGATCAGGCCGCTCTCTTCGAGAATCTTGAGGTGCTTCAGGAAGGAGGGGAGGCCCATGCCGAAAGGCTGCGCCAGTTCCTTCACCGGTGCCGGACCCCGCATGAGCCTGCTCACCACCGCCCGTCGCGTAGGATCGGACAGGGCATGGAAGGCGGTGTCGAGGTCGTGCGAATAGTTCTCCATGTGGAAAACTATATTGGATAGTTTGCCGTTTGGCAAACTTTAATCGAGAATCGCCGCCAGGCTGGCCAGATCCTGCAGGATGTGCCCGACCGATTTGTAGAACGTCACCTCCTCGGCGTTCCGGCGTCCGGCCACATCCCCCGCCAGCACCTGGCCGATTTCGGCGATGATGTGGTCATCGCCGATCAGGCCGGCTTCCTTGGCTTTGAGGAATTCTGCGCCGGCCAGCAGGATGTTGACCTTGCTGTCGGCGACATAGCGCGACTTGACCACCAGATCGTTATCCACTTCGACCGGGCCGGGCACGCTCGATCCCACCGCATTGATATGCGTGCCGGGCCGGACCCACTCGCCCAGCAGGATCGGGTCGCGGGCGTTGGTCAGGGTGCAGATGATGTCCGCGCTTGCCGCGGCGTCTTTTGCGTTTGCGGTGGCGGTGACGGGCAGGCCGGTATGGTCGGCCATCTTGTCGGCGAAGGCCTTGGCGCGGTCGAGCGAGCGGCCCCACACCGTGACGTCGGTCAGCTGGCGGACCTGCGAGATCGCCCGCAGATGTGTCTCGGCCTGCTCGCCATAGCCGAACAGAGCGAGGCGGCTGGCGTCGGGGCGGGCCAGGGCGTCGGTGGCGACGGCCGAGGCGCAGGCGGTGCGGATGGCGGTGATCTCGCCGCCATCGGCCATGGCGATCGGGGCGCCGCTGTCGCGGTCGAACAGCACCACCACGCCCTGATGCGAGGGCAGGCCCTTGTCGAAATTATCGGGGAAGACGCTGATCAGCTTGGCGCCGAACGGTCCGCCGTCACCCAAGGCGCCGGTCATGGTGCCGAAGATGCGGCCCTGTTCGAGCGGCAGGTAGCTGCGCGGCAATTGCCGGGTCTCGCCCTTGGAGAGCGCGATCATCGCGGCGCGGACCGCCGGGATGCAGACCTGATAGGTCAGTTTCTGGGCGACATCGTCGCGGGAGAAGAATTTCATCCTGTTTTTCTATCGGAAGCAGGGGCGTTCGTCGATGGAGATGCGGCGTTCGTCGCCGACCAGTCGCACCGGGCGAGTGCGCCGCAGCATCGGTCGAACCTGGCGAGACGCAAGGCTGCCAGACGCCTAGTCTCCAGGTCAGCGGATGTCCCCCGCCGCTGACCAAACCCAGGAGACCCAAGATGTTCGCTCAAACCGCCGCTACGATCGCCCTTGCCACGGCTGTGCTGGCGGCCAGCCCCGCCGCCTTCGCGGCCTCGCCCGCCAGTGTCCAGGTGCGTATCAGTGATCTCGACCTCGCCACGCCGGACGGCCACGCCATGCTGATGGGCCGTGTCCACCAGGCGGCGGCCGCCGTCTGCGGCGGCGACGAAGCCCATCGCAGCCTGGGCGACCAGCAGACCTATCTGACCTGCCGCTCGGAGACCGTCGCGAATGCGATGCCTCAGCTGCACGCCGCGATCGCCGCGGCCGAGCACCCCGAACAATTCGCCATGGTGCGCGCAAGCCATTCCCAATCGACCGTGGACTGATGATCCCCTAGCTCCTCCGAGCGGTCGATTACCCGGGAAGCCGAGAGGCTTCCCGGGTTTTTATTCAGCCGGCGAGACCCATGACGAATGCAAGGGCGGCATCGAGCGCGACGATCTCGTCCTCGGCGAGACGGCCAATCACCTGGCCTATCCTCTCCCGTCGAAGCGTCACCGGCTTGTCGGCCATGACCTGGGATATTTCTCTTAATCCGTTGCCGGCGCGAGGTTCGACGGTTACCCGGAAGTCTGGGGCGTCGGCCAGATCGGATGTCATTTGGCAGACGATCACCGAGGCATGATCTTCCGGAAAGGCATCCGTTTGCACGATGACGGCCGGGCGTGGTTTCCCATAATCGCCGGCAGCCGCGACAATCACGACATCACCGCGACGCATCGTACTCGGATATGTCTTCGATCCAATCCAGGGCGTCCCGCTCGGCGGTCGGGTTCAGATGGCGCACCTGCTCCGCTATGCGGCGCCGCGTGATCTCGGACCGCGCATCCGGCACGACGAGGCGGACCTCGCGCAACCCGTCGGCCCGCCGACGCGCTCTCATCGCTTTCATTCTTTCCGCTGAACTGGCCATTCAGGGGGCTCCGCACGTGACGCGTCGCATTGTAACGCGTTACGGTCGAGGCGTCAAAATCTGTCCGGTCTTGATCGTGTCAGCGCCCGGCGATAGCGCGGGCGTTAGCCAGGTAAGTGCGGCCGATGCGGAGTTCCTTGCCGTCCTTGAGCTGGGCCAGCCAGGCGCCGCCGGTCTCGTGGCGGAAGCCGGCGATATGACCGCGCCGGGCGATGGTGGAACGGTGCAGGCGGACGAATTCCGCCGGGTCGAGGCGGCGCTCCAGCTCGGTGATGGTCTGGTGCAGCAGATAGGACCGCGCGCCGACATGCAGGCGCATATAGTCGCGCTCGGCCTCGATCAGATCGATTTCGGACGCGGCGATGCGGACGATCTCGGCGCGGTGCGGCACCCAGAATTCCGTGGCCCAGCGGGTCTGGCCGGCGTCGGGCGCCGGCGGAGGCGGCGCCGTGGTTTCGGCGCGGGCGCGGGCGACGGCGCGTTCCAGGCGATCCTGCGCCACCGGCTTCAGCAGGTAATCCACCGCCGAGACGTCGAACGCCGCCACGGCGAACTGGTCGAAGGCGGTCACGAAGATCACCGAGGGGCGGGGATCGCTCTGTTCGAGGGTGCGCGCCACCTCCATGCCGTCGAGGCCGGGCATGGCGATGTCGAGCAGCACCAGATCGGGTTTCAGCGCCGGCACCATGCGCAGCGCCGCGGCGCCGTCGGTGGCGGTGCCGACCAGATTGAGGCAGGGGATCTGGGCGCACATGATCTGCAGGCGTTCGATGGCCAGCGGTTCATCGTCGACGATCATGGTCCGCATGGTGGTCTCCGTCATTGCGCGGCAAGCAGCTCGGGGCGCAGCGGCAGGGCGATGTCGACACGGAACCCGCCCTCGGGCCGGGCGCCGTAGGTCAGCGAGGCATTGCCGTCGAAACGGGTGATCAAACGGTCGGTGACGTTGCGCAGGCCGACGCCGGTACCGGCCGGCGCCTCCAGGCTGGGGCGGCCGTCATCGAGCACGGACACCAGCAGCTTGCCGTTCTCGGCGCGCGCCCGGATGACGATGGTCACCGGATCGACGCTGCGCGACACGCCGTATTTGATGGCGTTCTCGACCAGCGGCTGCAGGATGAAGCCGGGCACCAGCGCCTGTTCCAGCTCGGCCGGCACGTCGATGATGGTCAGCAGGCGCTCGGGGAAGCGGTTCTGCTCGATGTCGAGATAGAGGCGCTGGGTGCGGATTTCCTCAGCCAGCGAGACATCCTCGGTCGGATCGCCGGTCAGGCTGGTGCGGAAGAAGGTGGCCAGATTCATGATCATCCGCTCGGCCTCGTCATTGCGCTGGCGCAGGATCAGGGTCGAGAGCGAATTCAGCGTATTGAACAGAAAGTGCGGATTGATCTGGTAGCGCAGCGCGCGCAGCTGGGCCGACTGGGCCGCCGCGCGATAGAGCGCCGCGGTGCGCTCGGCCTGGCGGACCCGGGCGGCATGCGACAGGGCGACATAGAGCACCGCCCAAGCGCCGAAGAACAGGTACCAGTTGATGGCCGACTCGGCCACGATCTCGGCGACGCTGTAATGATGCATCGCCGGATCTTGCTGGCTGGCCTCCTCCATCGGCGGATAGAGGTTGAACATGACGTAATTGATGGTGGCGTAGGCTGCGGCGATCGGCACCGCCGACAGGAAGCCGGTGGTCACCATGACCGACAGCGACTTGCCTTCCAGCTGGCGCATCACCAGCCACAAAAGACCCAGCAATCCGATGCCGGCCACCACCACCACGAAGCGATGCTGCACCATCGACCATTGGCCTTCGGCGTCGAGCACGGCGGCGCGCAGGGTGTTGACGACGAAATAGAAGATCCAGAAGCCGACGATGCTGAGCAGCGCCAGGCGCAGCTCGACGCGCGGCGTTTCGGACGGCGCGGTGGCGGAGGTGTTGGCGGGCGTGGGCATCGGTAGTGTCATGCATTCTTCATAACACATCGGCCTTGTCCGTGCAGGACACCGGTCGAGGCGGGGGCGCCGTTCGTCGAAAGAGTCAGTCGAGCGACTTTTTGAACCGCAATACGCTGACCGTCAGCAGCACCAGGCCGAGAACGCCCATGCCCAGCATGTCCGGCCACAGCAGGTCCAGTCCGACGCCCTTGAGGAAGGTGGCGCGGATCACCACCAGGTAATAGCGCAGCGGGTCGAGATAGGTCAGCCATTGCAGCGCCTGGGGCATGCTGGCGATGGGGAAGCTGAAGCCGGACAGGGTGAACATCGGGTTCAGCACCAGGAAATTGGTGGCGAAGGCCTGTTGCTGCGTTCGCGCCGTGGTCGAAACCAGCAGGCCGATTCCCAGCGTGCTGAACAGGAACAGCACGGTGCCCAGCAAGAGGATGAACGGATTGCCGACAAAGGGCACGCCGAACCACAACGAGCCGAACAGCGCCACCAGGCAGACTTCGGCCAGCCCGATCAGGAAGAAGGGGACCGTCTTGCCGAGGATATATTCGTAATTGCGGATCGGCGTGACCATCAGCTGTTCGAGGGTGCCGACCTCGCGTTCGCGCACGATGGCGATGGCGGTCAGGCTGACCACCAGCACCAGGGTGAGAGAGCCGACCACGCCCGGCACGAAGAACCAGCGTCCGTTGAAGTCCGGGTTGTACCAGGGCCTTTGCTGGATCTCGACCCGCACCGGCTGCTGCACCGGGCCGGCGGCCTGGGCGCGGACCAGGGAATCGGCGAGATAGTCGCTCGAATACCGCTCGACGATCAGGTTGAGATAGCCGAGAGCCAGCAGCGCGGTATTGGAATTCGTGCCGTCGACGATCACCTGCAGCGGCGCCGGCTGGCCCTTGCGCAGGGTCTGCGCGAAGCCGGCATCGATGACGATCGCCAGCGCCGCATCGTCATGATCGATCGCTTCCGCGACTTCGGCATCGGTATGGGCGATCCTCACGACCCGGAAGCGGTCGCTGAAGGAGAAGCGCGAGAGCAATTCGCGGCTTTCCTGGCTGTTGTCGCGGTCGAGCACCACGGTGCCGACGTGATAGACCTCGAAGGTGGCGGCATAGCCGAAGATCAGCATCTGCACCAAGGGCGGCACGATGAGGTGGAAACGCGCCCAGCGGTCCCGCTTCAATTGGAGCAGTTCCTTGACCAGCATGCGCATCAGCCTTTGCCACATCGCGTCTACTCCAGCCGCTTCTTGAAGGCGCGGGCGGCGAAGAAGCCGATCACCGCGGCATAGGCGAGCAGCGCCGCGACCGGCCGCCACAATTCCAGCAGGCCCGATCCCTTCAGGAACACCGCTTTGAGGATGGCGATGTAATAACGGGCCGGGACGAAGGTGCAGACCAGTTGCACCGCCTTGGGCATCTGGTCGATGGGAAACGCCATGCCCGACAGCAGGACGGTGGGCAGCATGGTCACCAGCAGTCCGATCTGCGAGGCGCCGAGCTGGCTTCGGATCGCCACCGAGATCAGATAGCCGATGCCCAGCACCACGACCAGGAACAGGGACGTGGTCAGGAACAGCACGAGCAGGTCGCCGCGGAAGGGAACTTTGAACCAGAACACCGCGAAGCACAGGCAGAAGGCGGCGTCGAGCAGGCCGACCAGGAAATAGGGCGCGAGTTTCCCCAGCATCAGTTCCATCGGCGTGACCGGCGTCGAGACCAGCAGCTCCATCGTGCCGCGCTCCCATTCGCGCGACACGGTCAGCGAGGCGAGCTGGGCGCCGACCAGCGCCATCACCAGCGCGACCACGCCGGGAATGATGAAATTGCGGCTTTCCAGATCCTCGTTGAACCAGACCCGCGACTGCACCGCCACTGGCTGCAGGGGGCCGGTGGACAGGCCGGCCCGCGCCGCGGCGCCGGCGGTCGCCTCCGCGGCATAGGCGCCGACGACGGCTTGAGCATAGCCGATGGCGATGTTGGCGGTATTGTCGTCGCTGGCGTCGGTCAGCGCCTGGACCGCGCTGCCGCCGCTGTCGGCGATGCGCTGCGAGAAGTCGGGAGGAATGACGATCGCGAGACGGCAGGCGCCGCCGTCCAGCGCCCGGATCACGTCGCGATAGGTGGATGGCGTTTCGACGATCCGGAAATAGGGGGAGGCCTGGAAATGCTTGAGCAGGGCCTGGCTGTCCTGGCTGGCTTCACGGTCGAACACGCAGGTCGGCAGGTTGCGGACGTCGAGATTGATGCCATAGCCGAGCAGGATCATCTGCATGAAGGGCATCAGCAGCGCGATCACCAGGCTGATCGGATCGCGCAGGATCTGCAGCGCCTCCTTGACGGCGATCGCCTTGAGACGGAGCGGGCGCATCAGTGCGGTCCCCCCGTCCGCCCGATCATGCGGACGAAGACATCCTCGACCGATGGCGCGATGGTGTGGGCGAGCGATACCTCGACACCGCCCTGGCGCAGCAGGGCGGTCAGGCTTTCGGAATCATAGGCGGAATCCTCGACCAGCACATGCAGGGAATTGCCGAAGGCGGCGACATCCAGCAGATGCGGAGTGTCCTGCAGCCGGGCGATGGCGGCGCCGAGCGGACGGCATTCGACCAGGAACAGTTCGCCGCCCAGATTCGTGCGCTTGAATTCGGCGGGGCTGGCCATGTCGATCAGCTTGCCGCGATTGATCAGGGCGACCCGGTCGCAATATTCCGCCTCGTCCATGTAATGGGTCGAGACCAGCACGGCGACGCCGTCGGCCGCCAAGCTGTGGATCAGGTCCCAGAAACGGCGGCGCGATTGCGGATCGACGCCGGAAGTAGGTTCGTCGAGGAACAGAATCGGCGGCCGGTGCAGGATCGCGCAGCCCAGCGCCAGACGCTGTTTCCAGCCGCCGGCGAGGGTGGAGACCAGACGCTCTTCGCGGCCTTCGAGGCCGGCCATGGAGATGGCGAAAGCCAGCCGTTCCGGCAGGCTGGCGCGGGGAACCTGATAGATCCCGCCGAAAAACCGCAGATTCTCGATTACCGTAAGATCGTTATAGAGCGAGAACTTCTGGGACATGTAGCCGATATGCTGGCGCACGGCCTCGGGGTCGGCGGCGACATCGATGCCGGCCACCAGGCCGCGCCCGGCGCTGGGTCTCAGCAGGCCGCACAGCATGCGGATCGTGGTGGATTTTCCGGCGCCGTTGGGCCCGAGGAATCCGACGATCTCGCCGGCCGCCACGGTGAAGTCGATGCCGTCGACCGCGACGAAATCGCCGAACCGCTTGGTCAGGCCCTCGGCCGCGACCGCCACGGAGGTCATGATTCCTCGTCCTTCAGCAGGGCGACGAACAGATCCTCGATGCCGGGCTCGGCCGGACGCGGCGGCTCGCTGTCGAGCCCGGCCGAGGCCAGTCGCGCCATCAGGCCCGGCACCCGTTTCGCGGCATCGTCGAGCAGCGCCCTCACGCCGTCGCCATAGAGCAGCAGCCCCAGCACGCCGGGCTGTCCTTCGAGCGCGTCGCGCACGGCTCGGGCCTGGCGCGAGGTGAAGCTGACCAGAGTGCCCGGCATCATCGCCTTGAGGCGCTCCGGCGTGTCGCAATAACGCTGCCGTCCGTGATGCAGCAGGGCCAGGCGGGTGCAGCGCTCCGCCTCGTCGAGATAGGCGGTCGAGATCAGGATGGTGACCCCCTGTTCCCGCAGGCCGTAGAGGATGCGCCAGAAATCGCGGCGCGAGACCGGATCGACACCGGTGGTGGGTTCGTCCAGCAGCAATATCCGCGGCGTATGGATGAGGGCGCAGATCAGGCCGAGCTTCTGCTTCATGCCGCCCGACAATTGGCCGGCCAGCCGCGCGCGGAATGGTTCCATGTTCGAGGCGGCCAGCAGCGGCCCGGTCCGTTCGGCGCGGAGTTTGCGCGAAACCTCGAACAGATCGGCATAGAAACGGATGTTCTCGTCGACGGTCAGGTCCTCATAAAGGCCGAAGCGCTGAGGCATGTAGCTCAGATGCTGTTTGGCGGCCTCGGGATCGGCCAATACGTCGATGCCGTCGATGACGATGCTGCCCCGGTCGGGCCGCATCACCCCGGCCAGCATGCGCATGACGGTCGTCTTGCCGGCGCCGTCGGGCCCGACCAGGCCGAAGATTTCACCGTTTTCGACATCGAAGTCCATGCCGTCGGCGGCGGCGATCCCTGCGAAGGATTTGCCGAGCCCGTGGACCGACACCACGGTCATTGCGCGGTCTCGATTTCGGCGTCGGCGGGCAGGCCCGGCACGAGCTCATGCTCGGGATTGTCGATGTCGATCTTGATGCGATAGACCAGCGTCACCCGCTCGGCATGGGTCTCGACGCTTTTGGGCGTGAATTCCGCCGCCGACGAAATGAACGATATGCGGCCGCCATAATGCTTGCCCGGCCGGCTGTCGATGCTGACCGAGGCCTTGGCGCCGAGCCGGACCCGGCCGATATCCGTCTCGTTGATATAGGCGCGCAGCCAGACATGGTCGAGGTCGGCCAGGGTGACGATGGGCGCACCCGGCACGGCAAGTTCGCCCAATTCGGCCTGCCGCACCAGGATCACGCCGTCGAACGGCGCCGCCAGCGTGGTATAGGTCAGATTGAGGCGCGCCATGGCCAGAGTCTCCTCGGCGCTCTTGACGCTGGCGGCGGCCTGCTCGATCGAGCGCCGGTCGACCATCACCAGCGCCTTGTCGCGCGCCAGGGCCGCCGTCGATTGCTTGAGCGCGGTGGCCGCCAGGTCGCGCTGCTGGGTCGGCGAGAATCCGTCCTGCCAAAGCGCCTGATAACGGTCGTAGTCGAGTCTTTTCATGGCCAAGTCGGCTTCATCGCTGGCGATGGTCTTGTCGGCCGCGATCAAATTCTCCTGCGAGGTCGCGAGCTGGCGGCGCTGCACCTCGAGCGAGGCCTCGGCGATGTTGACCTGCTGGCGATAATCGGCGTCGTCGACCCTGGCGATCAGCTGTCCCACCTTGAGAGTCTGGCCTTCATTGAAGGGCAGCTCGACGATGCGGGCCTGGACGGTCTTGAAGCCGACCACGCTTTCATGAGCCTCGATGTTGCCGGATACCGACACTCCGGCCGGCGGCTTCCCCAGCCCCAGCCAGCTGCGCAGGGAGGCCTGTGCCTGCCAGGCGGCGAGGCCGAGCGCCGCCGCGACGGCGATCGCCGCCAATGCCTTGAGATTACGCATCCGACCGTTTCCCTCAGAAAAACTGCCGGAATTTTCGCAGTCTGAGCGGGTGCAACATTGATCCCCGTCAAGCCGATGAACAGTTTAACAATGGGGAGAACGTCAATGATGGGAGGCCGCCATGCCCAAGCGTCTCGTTCTTGCCGCCGGTTTGCTCTCGCTGTCCGCCTTCGCCCAGGACAGCCTGCCCGACGGGCCGGAAAAGCACACCGTCGCGACGGTCTGTTCCAGTTGCCATGAGCTGTCGCGGGTGACCAATTCGGGGAACGACCGTGCCGGCTGGCTCAATGTGGTGTCGATGATGCGCAATGCCGGCGCGCCGCTGCAGCCCGATCAGGTCGCGCCGGTCGCCGATTATCTGGCGGCTCACTTTCCGCCCAGGCCGCGCCCCCAGGCGGTGATCCTGCCCGGTCCGGCCACGGTCGATATCCACGAATGGGACGTGCCGACACCGGGATCGCGGCCGCACGATCCGCTGGCCACGTCCGACGGCGCGCTCTGGTATACGGGGCAGATGGCCAATGTGCTGGGCCGGCGCGACCCCAAGACCGGCGTCATCCGGGAATATAAGCTGCCGGAGCATTCCGGTCCGCACGGCCTGACCGCCGACGGCCAGGGCAATATCTGGTACACCGCCAATTTCGCGGGCTATATCGGCGAACTCGATCCCAAGACCGGCGCGGTGAAGAAATATCCCATGCCCGATCCGGCGGCGCGCGATCCGCACACGCTGGTATTCGATCCCTCGGGCATTCTATGGTTCACCGTGCAGAACGCCGACCGGCTGGGCCGTCTCGATCCGAAAAGCGGGGAGATTCGCCTGGTCGAGTTGCCGACGCATTCCCTGCCTTACGGCATCGCCATCGATCCGGTGGGCATCCCCTTCTTCGTCGAGTTCGGCAGCAACAAGGTCGGACGCATCGATCCCGAGACCATGGCCGTCCACGACTATACGCTGCCCGACCCCCAATCGCGGCCGCGTCGTATCGCCATCACCGATGACGGGGCGGTCTGGTACACCGACTATGCCAAGGGCCGGCTGGGGCGTCTCGATCCCAAGGATGGCTCGGTCAAGGAGTTCGCTTCGCCCGGTGGTCCGACCTCCAATCCCTACGGCATTACCGCCATCGGCAAGGTGCTGTGGTACAGCGAATCGAATGTCACTCCCAACACGCTGGTGCGGTTCGACAGCGTGACCGGTCATTTCCAGAGCTGGAAGATCCCGTCCGGCGGCGGGGTGGTGCGCAACATGATGGCGCGTGGAACGGGGGAACTGGCCTTGGCCTGCAGCGGCGTCAACAAGGTGGCTCTGGTGGAGATTCGCTAAGCCGGTACAATGCGGGGTGAAGGAGACCACCCCGCAATGAACAATCCCCGCGAAATCCTGCAATCCCTGTTCCAGGCCGCCATCGAATCCGCCGATCCGATGATCTGCCTGCCGCCCTTGCTGCCGCCGCCGCCGAAGGGGCGCACGCTGATTCTCGGCGCCGGCAAGGCTTCGGCGCAGATGGCGCGGGCGGTCGAGCAGGTGTGGCAGGGCGATCTGTCCGGGCTGGTGGTGACCCGCTATGGCTATGCGGTGCCGACCCGCTCGATCGAGATCGTCGAGGCCAGCCATCCGGTGCCGGATGAGGCCGGGATGAACGCGGCGCGGCGCATCCTAGACCTCGCCCAGGGACTGACCGCCGACGATCTGGTGGTATGCCTGATCTCGGGCGGCGGTTCGGCGCTGCTGGCGCTGCCGGGCGAGGGGATATCGCTGGAGGACAAGCAGACCCTCAACAAGGCGTTGCTGCGCTCGGGCGCCACCATCGGCGAGATCAATTGCGTGCGCCGCCACCTGTCGGCCATCAAGGGCGGACGTCTGGCGGCGGCCTGTCATCCGGCCAAGGTGGTGACTTTGGTGATCTCGGATGTGCCGGGCGACAATCCGGTCGATATCGCCTCGGGGCCGACGGTCGGCGATCCGACCACCTGCGCCGATGCGCTGGCCATCCTCAAGCGCTATGAGATCGACATCCCCGCCCATGTGCGCGCGCTGCTGGAAAGCGGCCGGGGCGAGACGGTCAAGCCGGGCGATCCGCGCCTGGCCAACACCGAAATCCGCATGATGGCCGCACCGTTGATGGCGCTGGAGGCGGCGGCCGAGCGGGCGCGCGGCTTCGGCCTGGCGGCTCACATCCTGGGCGACGACATCGAGGGCGAGGCGAAAGAGGTCGGCAAGGTGATGGCCGGCATCGCCCGCCTGACCGCGCGGCGCGGCAAGCCTTTCACGCCGCCCTGCGTGCTGCTGTCGGGCGGCGAGACGACGGTCACGGTCAAGGGATCGGGGCGCGGCGGCCGCAATGTCGAGTTCCTGCTGTCATTGGGCCTGGCGCTGGCCGGCGACGCCCGCATCCATGCCCTGGCCGGCGATACCGACGGGGTCGACGGGATGGAGGAAATCGCCGGTGCCTATCTGGCTCCCGACAGCCTCGAGAGAGCCCGAAAATCGGGTATCAATCCGTTGGAAAGTCTGGCAAATAATGATGGTCATGGTTTCTTCTCGGCCTTGGGCGACAGCGTTGTCACCGGACCGACCCTGACCAATGTGAACGACTTTCGCGCCATCCTGATCACCTGACCAATTTAGAGGAACCGTCTTCCCATGCGCCGCCATCGCCACGCCAAGATCGTCGCCACCATCGGCCCCGCCAGCAACACGCCGGAGCGCCTGAAGCAGCTGTTCCTGGCCGGCGCCGACGTGTTCCGTCTGAATTTCAGCCACGGCACCCATGAAGACCACGCCAAGGTCTATGCCGCCCTGCGCGCGCTGGAGAAGGAAGTCGGCCGGCCGATCTCGATCCTGCAGGATCTGCAGGGGCCGAAGATCCGCATCGGCACCCTGAAGGACGGCAAGTTCGCCGTCGAGAAGGGCGAGAAGCTGCGCTTTGTGGTCGAGGGGACCGATGGCGACAAGCAGAGCATTCCGCTGCCCCATCCGGAAATCTTCGCCGCCACCCTGCCCGGCCATGATCTGCTGATCGATGACGGCAAGGTGCGGGTGCGCGTCACCGCCTGCGACAAGACCACCATCGACGCCGAAGTGATCAATGCCGGCACCATCAGCAACCGCAAGGGCGTCAACGTGCCTAGCGCGACTTTGGACCTGTCGCCGCTGACCCCCAAGGACCGCGCCGATCTGGAATTCGGCCTGAAGCTGGGTGTCGATTGGGTGGCCCTGTCCTTCGTGCAGAAGCCCAGCGATTTGCTGGAAGCGCGCGGCCTGATCCAGGACCGCGCCGGCCTGATGGCCAAGATCGAGAAGCCGGCGGCGCTGGAGAAGATCGACGAGATCGTGCAGCTGGCCGACGCCATCATGGTGGCGCGCGGCGATCTCGGCGTCGAGATTCCGCCCGAGCAGGTGCCCGGCCGCCAGAAGCAGCTGGTGCGCGCCTGCCGCCATGCGGTCAAGCCGGTGATCGTCGCCACCCAGATGCTGGAATCGATGATCACCTCGCCGACTCCGACCCGCGCCGAAGCCTCCGACGTCGCCACCGCCATCTTCGATGGCGCCGACGCGGTGATGCTGTCGGCCGAGTCCGCGTCCGGCCAATATCCGATCGAGGCGGTAACGATGATGGACCGCATCATCCGCACCACCGAGCGCGACGCGGTCTATCGCCAGATCATCACCGCCATCGAGCCCGAGGTCGAGGATTCCGCGCCGCACGCCGTGGCCGCCGCCGCGGCCGACCTGGCCGATACGATCAGTGCCAGCGCCATCGTCGCCTTCACCTCGTCGGGCACCACCGCCGCCCGCATCGCCCGCAAGCGTTCGGTTACCCCGATCCTGGCCCTGACCCCGGACGAAAATGTGGCGCGCCGCCTGTGCCTGCTGTGGGGGGCGCACACGGTGACCACCGAGGAACTGCATTCCTACGAGGAAATGATCGCCCAGGCCCAGGCCTATGCGGTGTCGTCCGAATTCGCCAAGTCGCAGGACCGCGTGGTCGTGGTGGCCGGCATTCCGTTCGGACGGGCCGGCAGCACCAACAATCTGCGTGTGTTGAAGCTGTTCTAGAAAGGGAACGGGCTGGTCGTCAGACCAGCCCGAACATCCCGACCTGCAAGGGCCGGCCCGATTCCACCCAGGCCTGGGTACCGCCCGCGAGCGGCCGGATCTTGGTGAAGCCTGCCCGCCGCAGATGCAGGCAGGCGACCGCCGCCGAGGCCTCGTTGGGGCAGGAGCAATAGACCACCACTTCGCGGTCGCGCGAGAAGCCCTCCAGCGCCGAGCCGGCATCGGCCGGATGGGCGGGGACGGCGCCGGGGATGATGCCTTCCTGGCGGCGCACGTCCGGGTGACGCACATCGAGAATCAGCGGGTCCTTGCCATCGTCGATCAGCGCGATCAGCTGGTCGATGGTGATGCGGTCCATCATCAGCTGCTTGATGAAGGTCTGGCGCTGCCACCATTTGACGCCGAGATAGAGACCCAGCGCCACCGTCATGGCGGCGATGCCGATCAGGCCGAGATCGGCGATGGTCGCCAGGATGTCGGCGATGGCGTCGCGGAACAGCCAGCCCAGCCCGATCGGAACGCCGACGAAGAACAGCGCGCCGAGGATGTCGAGCAGCAGGAACAAGGCCGTCGGGGTCTTGGTGACGCCGGCCAGGGCGACCGTGATGTTGGTCATGCCCGGGAAGAATTTGGCGAACAGCAGCGACCAAACGCCGAATTTGGCGAACAGGCTTTCGGTCTGGCGCACACAGGAATCCGGCGACATCGACAGCTTGCAGAGCATCCGCAGGATACGGCGGCCATTGCGGCGGCCATTCCAGAACCAGGCTATATCGGCCACCAGCGACGCGGTCACCGCGGTGCCGACAAGGGCCGGCGCGTCATAACCGCTGCCGGCGCCCATCATCGCGCCGGCGGTGGCCAGCGTCGGATAGGCCGGCAAGGGCAGTCCGCCCTCGGTCAGCAGCAGATTGATGAAGACCACCAGAAGGCCATAGCGTTCCAGCAGGAAGATCGCGGTTTCCATCGGACTCGTCCTAAATAAGGCCGCCCGCCTACTTCCTGTCTTCGGGATCATCGTCCTTCTTGTCGAGGAAGTCTTGGCGCGACCAGCGGACAAAGATCAGTACCGTCCGCTTCTCATTATGAGAATAGGCATATTCGGGCTCCGGCGCCACTACCAGGGCGCCGTCGGCCTGGCTAAATTCGGTTGCCGCGAACTTGGCCACGCCCTGATCGTCATGGAACGAGTAGAGGGCGATTTCGGGCAGAGTCGCCGCGCCCGCCAGCGGGATCGGCAGGGTGACTTCCGGAATGCCGATCAGGAAGGTGTTCTGGTCGACCGACAGGGCGCCGGCGCGGACTTCGACGACGCGATCGGCCTTGGCGCGGTCGGCGGCGATCTTCGTGCCGCGCCGCGCGATGGCGGCGCGGATGGCGCCCAGCGCATATTTGCCGTCCGGCGTGTCGAAATAGGTGGCGTCGAGATAGACGCTGCCGCCGGCCGTCAGCTGCGCCGCCAGCTTATCGGCGGCGCGGTCGGCGGCGGCGGAGATCAGCATTTCCTCGGAGGCGCTGCGCGACGGAACCGTTTCCTTGGTAGAGGAGCAGGCGCTCAGCGCGATGGCGAGAAGGGGGACGGGTAGGAGCTTCTTCATGCCGGGCAGACTAACGCCGCCGGCCGTCCCCGCCTTGTGACTTTTCCGGTTCAGCCCCGCGCCGGAATGATCGGCAGCATCACGTGCGAGGGCCGGTCCTGGTCGATGAAGACCTGATTCAACGCCACCTTCCAGGCGCCGCCGCCGCCGCCTTCCGGACCGCCGGTATTGGGATTGACGTCGAAATGCGGGAAGTTCGACGAAGAGATGTCGAGGCGGATCTTGTGGCCCTTCTTGAACAGGTTGGAGGTCGGGAAGGCGTCGATGGTGATCTTGGTCGGCTGGCCCGGCACCAACGGCGCCGGCTTGTCCCACGAATCGCGGTAACGGCAGCGCAGGATGCCGTCGGTCAGATTCATCGCGAAACCCTGCGGATAGTCCGGATTGGGCGGATAGACGTCGATCAGCTTGAGGGTGAAGTCGGTATCCAGGCAGTCCGAGGCGATCCACAAGGTGGCGCTGATGGTGCCGGTCACCTCGACATCCTCGGCCAGCGGCTCGGTCTCGAACACCAGCACATCGGACCGCGCCGCCAGCGGCAGATAGGGCGGCTGCGCGCCGAAGATGGTCGCGTTTTCGGTCTGGTCGTAAGCCCCGCCGCGCATCACCGGCTCGCCCGAGGTGATGGTGCCGCCGATCGACGGCACCGGATGGCGCGGATCGAAATCGTAGGAGAGGGGGGCGCTGCCGGCTTTCGGCGTTTCGGCCGAGAGCCTGCCGCGCTCATGCAGGTAATAGGGTGTGAGCTGCGTGCCGGGCAGCGGCCAATCGGCCTCGGCCCGCCAATGGCCGCCATGCTCCATGCGGCCTTCGGCATTACGTCGCCCGGACCCGCCGCCCATGACGAAGAGTCTCACGGTGGGCTCGGTGTCGACACCGTTCTTCTCGCCCTTCAGCCAGCGGTCGAACCAGCGCAGCCGCAGCTGCCAGAAGTCGGGGGCGAGGTTGCCGTCGATGGTCGCTTCCTTGCCGAAATCGACTTCGCCGGCCCAGCTGCGCGAGCGGTCGCCATGGGTCCAGGGGCCGAGGATCAGGCGCACCGGCCCCTTTTTGCGCTTGGACAGCCCGATGTAATTATCGGTCGCGGTGCGCGGATAGGGATCGTACCAGGACGACATATGCACCATCGCCGCGTCCGGGAACTGGTCGTAGAATCCCTGGGCGTAGAGGCCCATCTGCTTCCAGTAATCGTCGAAGCGGCCATGCTCCCACTGGTCGTAGACGTAATCCTCATATTCCGGCGCCGGGGTCAGCGGCGAATGGCCGCGCTTCCACGGCATGCGGGCGAACCAGCCTTTGATGTCGATGGTCTTCAGGGCCGCCAGGCGCACCGGATCGGCCTTGCTTTCCGGCGCTTCGATCGCGGCGGGCAGGGCCCAGGTGACCTGCTTCATTTCGAAGGCGCCGCCTTGGCGGATGCCGCCCTGATAGGCGTTCGAGAAACCGCCGGAATCGAGGAACATCGCGGCGACGCCAGGCGGATTGGCGCAGCCCAGCGCGCCTTGGGTGTGGGCGGCGTAGGACAGGCCCATGGTGCCGATCTTGCCGTTGCACCAGGGCTGCGTGACCAGCCAGGAACAGCAATCGAAACCGTCGGCGCCGTCGCTGAGATATTTGACGAAGGCGCCCTCGGAGCCATAGCGGCCGCGGCAATCCTGATAGACCACCACATAGCCTTGCTTGACGAAGAAGCGCGCCACGTCGGCGCGGCTCTTCGGCGTCGGCTCGGCCACCGAGAGCTCCGAGCGGCTGACCACATTGCGGCCATAGGGTGTGCGTTCGAGGATGACCGGGAAGGCGCCGGGCAGGGCCTTGCCGCCCTTGGCTGGGCGGTAGATGTCGGTGGCGAGGCGGACCCCGTCGCGCATCCGGACCATCACGCCGGACTCGAGGATCATGTCCTCCTCGGCGGCGATGGCGGGTTTCAAGGTTATGGCGGCGCCGAAGGCCAGCCCGAGACGGGCGAGGGCGCGGCGCGATATGTCCGGTAAGGTCCCCATCGGGAAATGGTAAGAAAGAAAGCCCGATCCGGCAAGCCGGCGTCAGGAGCAATGTTTCTCGAGCAGGCCTGCGACCATATGCAGCGACTCCGCCGTTTGCCGTCCGAGCCCAGGGTCCGCCGCGTTGGTCGCGATCTCGAAAATCACCGAGCACAGGGCCGGCACGGCGAGATCGGCCTCCGCCCCGAGGGCGACGATGGCGGCTGCGACATGATCTGCCAGGCCGCGAATGCAGGTCAGCTTCGCAGGCGTGGAGGGGAAGGGATGGATGATCGCCGACATGATGGTTCTTTCCGCGAAGCTATCTCTGCAGAAAGTGGGTTATACACACTATTTTTGCAAGTAAAGAGTGGTATATCCCATTATCAAAGGATGTGGCTGAGGAAGTTCGCCACCGCGTCAGGGCTGGGCGGGCGTCCCGCCGTCGTCTCGTCGAGAAGCCATCCCTGGGCGCGGTAGATCGCTTCGGAGGTGCGCTCGGGAGTCGGCGCGTGAGGCAGCCGCTTAAGCGCCTGGGGCAGGGCCGCGAGGATGACCGACAGGCTGCCGGGGTCGAGCAGGGGCCTGTCCATGCCGGTTTCGCCGAGAGAAACGGCCGGCTCGCGCAATTGAGCGAAGTCGGCGCCGTCATCGGGCATCAGCCGCTCGATCGGTACCCTGAGCTGTTTGGCGATGCGGCCCAGCTTGGCCATGGATGGGTTGCGGACGCGCCCCCGCAGGATGTCGCCGACATAGGTCTCGCCGCCGCCGACCGCCAGAGACAGGCTTTTGGCCGACACCTTGAGGCCCGCAGCGCGGGCCTCGTCCAGCAGGCGTCTCAGTCTCTGGGCAATGGTTTCGCTCATGGTGTGGGATTATTCCACACCAATAATGGGGTTTGGAGTGTGTGTATATACCAACAAATGGGGTGTGGTGCGCAAATAAAAAGCCCGGGTCCTCTTGCGAGAGACCCGGGCCCTTTATGCTACTTTTGCTTGGCTTCTTACGAGGCCTTGCTGACGGCAGCAACGATCTCGTCGGCGACCTGGCGCGGGACCGGGTCGTAGTGCGAGAATTCCATCGTGTACGAAGCACGGCCCGAGGTCATGCCGCGCAGCTGGCCGATATAGCCGAACATTTCGGACAGCGGAACATGCGCCTCGATGGCGATGTTGGTGCCGCGCTCGAGCTGGCCCAGGATGGTGCCGCGACGACGATTGACGTCGCCGATGACGTCGCCGAGATAGTCCTCGGGGGTCACCACTTCGACCTTCATCATCGGTTCCAGCAGGATCGGGTTGGCCTTGCGGATGGCTTCGCGGAAGCAGGCCTTGGCGGCGATTTCGAAGGTCAGAGCGTTCGAGTCGACGTCGTGGAACTTGCCGTCCACCAGCGTCGCCGAGAAGTCGACCGTCGGATAGCCGGCCATCACGCCGTCTTCCTTCTGCATCTGCAGACCCTTATCGACCGACGGGACATATTCCTTCGGCACCGAACCGCCGACGGTCTTGTCCTCGAACTTGTAGCCCATGCCGCGTTCCAGAGGAGCGAAGACGATCTTCACTTCCGCGAACTGGCCCGAACCGCCGGTCTGCTTCTTGTGGGTGTAGGTGTGGGTGACTTCAGAGGTGAAAGCCTCGCGGTACGCGACCTGCGGCTTGCCCATGTTGCCTTCCACGCCGAACTCGGTGCGCATACGGTCGAGCGTCACTTCGAGATGCAGCTCGCCCATGCCGCGCAGGATGGTCTGACCGGTTTCGCGGTCGGTTTCCAGACGCAGCGAGGGATCGGCGCGGACCATCTTGCCGAGAGCGGTGGAGAACTTCTCCTGGTCGTTCTTGGTCTTGGCCTCGACCGAGACGCTGATGACCGGCTCGGGGAAGCGCATGCGCTCCAGAACGACCGGGGCCGAAGCGTCGCACAGGGTGTCACCGGTCTCGGTCTCGGCCAGCGAGACGAGGGCGATGATGTCACCGGCGCGGGCTTCTTCGACCGGGTTGGCTTCCTTGGCGAACATCTCGACCATGCGGCCGATCTTCTCGCGCTTGCCGCGGGTCGAGTTCATCACCGACGCGCCCTTGGTCAGCACGCCCGAATAAACGCGGATGAAGGTCAGCGCGCCATAGGCGTCATTGATCACCTTGAAGGCCAGGGCCGAGAAGGGCTCGTCGTCCGAGCTCAGACGCTCGCCGATCGGCTCGCCGTCGGCGTCCACGGTCTTGATGGCTTCGACGTCGGTCGGGGACGGCAGAATGTCGACGACGGCGTCGAGAACCTGCTGCACGCCCTTGTTCTTGTACGACGAACCGCACAGGACCGGGGTGAAGTCGGAGTGGATGGTGCCCTTGCGCAGGCAGTTCAGGAGGGTCTGGGCGTCCGGCTCTTCACCGGTCTCCAGATACTTCTCCATGGCGGCTTCGTCCTGCTCCAGGCAGGTGTCGACCAGATCGGCGCGATAGGCCTTCCAGGCGGCCAGAACGTCGCGGTCTTCCTTGACCTGGATGCCGAGCTTGTCGGCCAGGCCGTCATTGACCTCGAGCAGTTCCCACTGGGCGTCCTTGTCGTCCGAATCCCACACCAGGGCCTTCATGTTGACCAGGTCGACCATGCCCTTGAAATTGTCTTCCGACCCAATCGGAATCTGGATCGGCAGCGGGCGGGCGCCGAGGCGCTTCTTGATCATGTCCACGCAGCGCACGAAGTTGGCGCCCGAGCGGTCCATCTTGTTCACGTAGCAGATACGCGGAACGTTGTAGTTGTCGGCCAGGCGCCAGTTGGTCTCGGACTGCGGCTCCACGCCGGCGACGCCGTCGAACACCACGACCGCGCCGTCAAGGACGCGCAAGCTACGGTTCACTTCGATGGTGAAGTCCACGTGGCCGGGGGTGTCGATGACGTTGATCTTCTTGTTACGCCAGAAGGTCGAGACGGCAGCGGACTGAATGGTGATGCCACGCTTCTGCTCCTGCTCGAGGTAGTCAGTGGTGGTCGAGGTCTTCAGGTCCTTGGTCTCGTGCACGTCGATGATGGTGTGCTTACGACCGGTGTAATAGAGAATGCGTTCCGTAGTGGTCGTCTTGCCGGCGTCAACATGGGCGATGATGCCGATGTTGCGGATGTCGGAAAGAGGCGTTGTGCGGGGCATGTCAGACTTCCGTTGCAATAGTTAGAGTTCAGGCCGCATCTCGACCGTCGCATAGGCGCGGGCGCAAAATGCCATCGTGCCGCGAAAAAAAACACAGGAATTACGAGAAAAAAGATTTTCCCGTTCGGGATGGGCGCAGCTGATCCGATTGGGCGGTCTTTTAACGGGTCTTGCGGCCCCAGTCAAATCATCCCGCTCGCATGCCGGCGAGGAAGCTCTCGATCTCCTCGCGCACCTTCTGCGCCGTCTGGGACAGATCGCCCGATGAAGCGAGCACCTTGTCCGCCACCGAGCCCGTCGTGCCGGCCGCGTCGGTAAGGCCGGCGACGTTGCGCGACACCTCGCCGGTGCCCTGGGCCGCCTCCGCGACATTGCGGGCGATTTCCTGGGTTGCGGCACCTTGTTCCTCGACCGCCGAAGCGATGCCCGACGAGATCTCGCGCACCTGGTCGATCACCGCCGAGACGCCCTTGATGGCGTCGACCGCGCGGCGGGTCTCCTCCTGTACGGCGGCGACCTGGGACGAGATCTCATCGGTGGCGCGCCCGGTCTGGCTGGCCAGGTTCTTCACCTCGCCGGCCACCACCGCGAACCCCTTGCCGGCATCGCCGGCACGCGCCGCCTCGATCGTGGCGTTCAGCGCCAGCAAATTGGTCTGGCTGGCGATGTCGTTGACCAGGCTGACCACCTCGCCGATGCGCTGGGCGGTGGTCGACAGGGTCTGCATCATCTCGTTGATGCGCGAGGTCTCCTGCGAGGCCTCGGTCGAGATGCGGGCCGCTTCGCCGACCTGGCGGCTGATTTCCGAGATCGACGCGTAGAGCTGTTCCGAGGCCGCCGACACGGTCTGCACATTGCCGGTCGCCTCGTGGGCCGCATGCGCCGCCGAATTGGCCTGCTCCATCGATTGGTTGGCGACCGAGGCCATGGTCTGGGCGGTGCTGTGCAGGTCGGCGGTGGCGCGCGAGCTGTGCTGGATCAGGCTCATCACCCGTTCCTCGAACCGGCCGGCGATGGCGGCGCGCTCGGCGGCCATCGCCGCGCGGGAATCCTCTTCGGCGCAGCGGCGTTCGTCCTGCTGCCGGCTCAGGGCGATGGCATTGGTGCGGAACACCTCCAGCGCCTGGGCCAGCTTGCCGATCTCATCGCGGCGCTGGGCATGCTCGACAGTGATGGAAAGATCGCCATGGGCCAGGCGGTCCATCGAATCGGTCAGGCCGGCCAGCGGCCGGGTGATGGTGTTCACCAGCCGCATCGACACGCCGAGAATGATCAGGGTGACCAGGCCGAGGATGATGCCCGAGCGGGTGATCTCGCTGCGGAAGGTTTCGTCGATGTCGTCGAGATAGACGCCCGAGCCCACCACCATGTCCCACGGCGCGAAGCGGCCGATGGCGGCGATCTTGCCGACCGGCTCGGTCTGGCCGGGATGCGGATAGGTATAGCTGACGAAGCCGGTCTGGGTCACCTTGAGGAAATCCTGCACATAGAAGCGGCCCTTGGTGTCCTTCTCCTGGGTGCGGTCCTGGCCTTCCAGCGACGGTTTGGGGCCCAGAACCAGCAGGATGCCCTTGCCGTCATAGACGAAGATGTAGTCGTTATTGCCGAAACGGATGTCGCGGATGTCGGCCTTGGCGCGCTCCCTGGCCTCGTCGACGCTCATCTTTCCGGCATCGGCCAGCTGGCGGTAATGCTCGAGGACGGCGGTGCCCGCTTCGACCATCTGGCGCACATGGTCCTTGCGCCCTTCCAGCAGGGCGTCGCGATGGCTGATGGCCCCGACCAGAGTGAAAACGATCATTCCGGCAATCGGAATCATCACCGCGAGCAGCATCTTGGCCCGGACGTTCAGTGTCGGCATGGCAAATCTCCCCCATTTTTTACGGCAAGACTCCCCAGCCGGCCGTAACAACAGAAATCTCACAACCTTGTTGCGGGAATATGAACCGCGGTTTTCCTACCGTGCCTTTACGGGAAAACGCGGCGTTAACGACGCGAATCTTAAAAAAACAGGGCTTACAGGATGCTGGACGAACAGTTGGTGCGCCATGTGAAACGCCACGGAGATCTTTATGACGAGGTGGCGCTCATGTCCCGCAAGACCAGCAGCGGGGGCGTCAAGGAATTGGCCTATTCGCAGTATGACGGTTGCTTCTACGTGACGGTGAACGGCCGCGAGAAATTCCGCGGCGACTCGCCGGAGACTGTCTATGGATACTTCTGCTCTACGACGCCTGGCTGAGATATTGCGCCGCCGGCCGTCCGCGGGTATTCGCCTTCAGCGCCCGGATGCCGTGCGCATCGACGAGATCCTTCCCAAATTGGGCCCCAGCTGCATCGGCGGGGCGATGGACAGCGTATTCATCGACCTGATCGACGAATCCCGCTGAGACCGGGCTTTCCGGGGCAATGCGGTGATCGCCGTGACAGCGTTGTCCGGCCGTCTTGCGATCCTTTAAAGGTCACAACAAGGAACCGGGTGGCCGTGGTTTTTTAACCTCATGGCATATAGCGGGACACTCTCCGGCGCTGCCCTGAGCAGGCGCTTCATCCGGTCGGAAACGGTCGCGGGCAGCAATATCGACAGCCCGTCCTTCGCCGCTTTCTTCACCGTCTGCATGGCGGTCTATCTGTCCATCTATTCGCTGGAGGCGCCGATTCGCTATGGCCTCTTCCTGGCGGGCAAGGACAGCCTGATCCTGGTGCGTGACGCGCTGATCGTGGCGCCCCTGTTCTTCCTGGCGGCATCGCAGTCGCTGCGCCTGCAGCTCCATGCCGGCTTCGTGGTGTGGGCGGCGGTGATGGCCTTCCACGCCATGGTGCTGATCGGCACGGTGGGCAGCCCGAAAGGTGCGGTTTATGGCGCCAAGGTGCTGATCAACCTGCTGTTCGGCTTCTTCGCCGCCGGCCTGCTGATCGCGCCCGGCCGGCGCATGACGCGCTGGCTGGCCTTTTTGTGGCTTTTGATCGTGTTCGGCGTCTGTCTGGAAAAGGCCGGCGTGACCTTCGTCTGGACCGGCATCAAGACGGTGATCGGCGATCTCAATGTCGACGTGTCCAAGGATTGGGAGATCACCGATCCGCTGGCCAAGCGTGTCGCCGGCTTCACCCGCAGCTCGATCGCGGTGGCGGCGATCCTGCCCTGCCTGACCATCGTGCTGATGCACAAGCTGAGACATGCGCTGCTGAAGATGCTGATGGCGCTGATGGCCGTCGCCGCGGTGATCATGACCACCCAGAAGGGCTCGATCGTCGCGATGATCCCGGTCCTCGGCATCCTGTGCATCCAGCCCGAACGCCAGCCGGCGCGGCTGCGGATGGCTTTCGTGGCCTTCGTCATTCTGGCGGTCGGCCTGCCGCTGCTGACCCTCGGCCTGCATATGGAGCATGGCGCCGGCGTGTTCAGCACCGAATCGATCTATCTGCGCATCGCCTATACCTGGCCGGACGCCTGGCAATGGATCACCCATCATCAGATGCTGTGGTTCGGCGTGGGCTTAGGCGGCATCGGCGGTCCGCAGCGCCTCTACGCCCCCAACAGCTTCAATCCGTCCGACAATATCGCGGTGCTGCTGTACGGCTATTTCGGCGTGTTCGCGATCCTTTATGTCGGCCTCGTCAGCGTCCTGGCGCTGCGGCCGGTCACCGGCTCGGTCGACCGGGTGACGCCGGCGCTGGGCGTCCTCGCTTTTGCGTTTGGATACGGCACGGTCCTGTCGGTGGTGGAAGACCAGTCGGCATCCCTGTTCCTCGGCGCAGCGGTCGGTGTGCTGTGGCGTGAAACGAAAGTCAGCACCATTCCGTCGGCGGAGGCATCATGCAGAACAGTCCGAACCTGAAGCAGCGGGACGTGGTCACCTTCGACCGCGACTCCTTCGACGAGGCCTGCGCCGCCCTGATGCAGCTGGTCGTGCAGGATGGCTGGCCCGACGCCCTGATCGGCATCCGCACCGGCGGCCTCTATGTCGCCGAATCGATGGCCAAGGCGGTCGATTTCACGGTGCCGGTGATGTCGCTGACCTGCCGCCGCCCCTCGTCCGCCGCCAAGTCCAAATTCAGCGCGGTGAAGAAGATCGTCTCCAGCCTGCCGCGGCCGGTGGTCGACAAGCTGCGGGTGATCGAACACGCGATGCTGACCAAGAAACCCAAGCGCGCCCGGCCGGAGAATTACAGCTTCGACCAGGGCGAACTGGACATTCTCGACGATTGGCTGCGCGAAGCGGGGCCCAATCCTTCGATCGTGGTGGTGGATGACGCGGTGGACACCGGCGCGACCCTGTCGCTGGTGCTGGACGCGGTCAGCCATCGCGCCCCGGGCGGGCTGATCCGCTCGGCGGTGATCACGGTGACCACCGCCCGGCCGTGGGCGACGCCGCGCTATACTCTGTTCAGCCGGCAGCTTTGCCGCTTTCCCTGGTCTCTCGATGCCTAAGGGCACCGTCGGGCCCCGCAACGGGGTGGTCGTGTTCGACCTCGACGGCACCATCCTCCCGGTCAATTCCTTCCCCATCTGGGCGATGGCCATGGTGCGTGCCCGGTTCCCGCATCTGCCGTTGTGGCGCAGGGCCGCCGTTTCCCTGCTGGCGATCCGCACCCTGGTGGCGCGCAAGGCCGGCATCATCAGCCATGAGAGTCTGAAATGGCGCCTGCAGCGTCTGTGGCAGGATGCCGTGCGCGGCGATGACGGCGCCGCCGAACGAGACCTCGCCACCCGTCTGTCCCGCCTGATCCGGCCCGAACTGGCCGGCGTGCTCGCGGCGGTCGCCACCGGCCGTCTGGAGGCCGTGCTGGCGACCGCCGCCGCCGCCGATTACGCCGAGGCGCTGGGGCGCAGCCTGGGGTTCCGTCATGTGCTGGCGACGCCGAGGCTGCGGGAACAGGGGTCGCCCAGCACCGTCGGCGTGCGCAAGCGCGATGCGGTGCTCACTTATCTCGAACGCCGCGGCCTGGGCGGCCGGCCGATCTTGTTCTTCACCGACCATGCCGAGGACCTGCCGCTGATCCTGCGGTCGCACACGGTCTATTGGTTCGGCAAGGAAGAGGAGCGCCGCGTCATGGCCCTCCGGCTGCAGCCGCAGGGGATCACGCTGCTGCCCGGAGCCCGCGGCCAGGAAATTCTTGCAAGAGTGAACATGGGAGCGGGGAGCGGATGCTGATCAATATGTTCGACACCGGCATCGAAAGTGACAATCTGGGTGACCATTTCATCATGGACGCGGTGTGGGAGGCGGTTCGCCCGCTGTTTCCCGATGCCGATTATGTGCAGACCCCGACCCATCGGCGCGCCAGCCTGGCCGAAATCTCGGCGGGCCGGCGCGCGGCCTTCTCGATCGTCGGCGGCACCAACATCCTGAAGTCGCATATGCTGGTTCGCGGCAATTGGCGCATCACGCCGCTCGATTACATGGCGTGGCGCAATGTCGTGCTGCTCGGCGTCGGCTGGCAGCAATATGGCGGGCCGGCCGATTTCGCCACCCGCCTGTTCTTCCGCTCGGTGCTGTCGCCGACCCTGCTGCATTCGGTGCGCGACCTGCACACCTACGAGCATCTGCGCGAAGTGATCCCCAATGTGGTCTATACGGCATGCCCGACCATGTGGATGCTGGACCGCCAGCGCTGCCAGCAGATCCCGGTGCGCAAGGCGCGCCATGCGGTGTTCGCGGTGACCTATTACCGCCCGGCGCCCGAGCATGACCGCGCCGTCTTCAACCTGCTGCAGCGCCATTACGAAACGGTCTATTTCTGGCCGCAGCAGGCGCAGGACACCCAGTACCTGCATGACATCGGCGTCACCGGCTTCGTGCCGATCCCGCCCGAGGTGAAGGAATATGACCGGCTGCTGGAAGAGGTCGACGTCGACTTCGTCGGCGCCCGCCTGCATGGCGGCATCCGCGCCCTGCAGCACCGCCGCCGCGCTTTGATCATTCCGGTCGACAACCGCGCCGCCGAGATCAGCATCTCGACCAACCTGCCGATCGCCTCGCGCACCGATATCGAGGCGGTGGAGCGCTGGATTCTCGACCCCGTGCCGACCTCGCTCAAACTCCCGGTCGAAGCGATCGCCGAGTGGAAGAGCCAGTTCGTGGTCGGAGAGCCCGCCGCGGCGCTGGTGGGGGCAGTGCGCTAGAGTCCTATATGACGCATCGCCTCCGGCTCAGCGTTTTCGCCGGACGACCGGCGCGGCGCCCGTCGGCGCCGTGAGCAGTATGCGATTCCAAGGGATCGCAAACCGCTCTAAGTCAGCGCGCTGCGATAGATCGACAACAGCCCGGACGCATGGGTGTCCAGCGTCTGGGCGTCGCTCCAATAGCGGAAATAGGCTTTCGCGCCGGCCATGCCGATGGCGGAATCGTCGGTGGTCAGGGCCAGGCAGCGGGCCAGGTCGTCGGCGTCGCCGCTCTTGAAGCGCCAGCCGGTGACGCCATCCTCGATGCGCTCGGCGGCGGCCGAGATGTCGCTGACGATCGAGGGCACACCGCGCGCGGCCGCTTCGGCGACCGTCAGGCCGTAGGTCTCGTACCACAGGCTGGGGAACACCAGGCAGCGCGCCGCGTCGAGATAATCCTGCACCTGTTCGGGGGTGACCCAGCCGGTTACCGTCGCGCCGGGCATCGCTTCGATCTCGGCGCGCAGAGGGCCGTCGCCGACGAAGGTTACCGGCACGCGCAGCTTCTTCGCCGCCTGGGCCAGCAGCCGCACGCCCTTCTCCTCGTCGAGCCGGCCGACATAGAGGATGCGGTCATTGCGGTCCACCGCCACCCGGGGCCGCTCGGCCACGCCGACCACATTGGCCAGTTTGTGCATATGGGCGCGCTTGGGCAGATAGGGCGCCAAGATCGCGGCGGAGCGCTCGGACAGCGAGATGTAATGCTCGACCGCCGCCGGGAAGTGGCCCAGCAGGCGTTGCAGATAGCCGCGCACCACCCGGAACAGCTTATGGGCATAGGCGCGCTTGTCGCAGCGGGCGGCGACGCAGCCCAGCGACAGGGCCTTGCGCGGGCAAGGCATGGCGCGGCCATAATCGAAGAAGGCGCCGTTGGGGCAGGCGGCGAAGAAATCATGCAGCGTGCAGACCACCTGGAAACCCAGGCGCTGCGCGGCGCGCACCGGGCTGGTGGTCAGCGCCTTGGTGTAGCCGTGCAGATGCACCACCGTCCGTGCCGGCGACAGATCGGCCAGGATGGATCGCACCCGGGACGCGGCCTTGGTGTTCCACAGGCCCTGCAGCACCACCGACGGACGCTTGCCGACATCGAGCAGCTGGGCCTGGTCGAGGCATTCGACCCGCAGCGGCGCCTGGGCCAGCTCGTCGCAGATGGGCCCGACCGCGCCGACGAAGATCACATCGACGCCTTGATTGGCCAGGCCGACCGCCTCGTCGATCGCCACTTTCGAGGCGCCGCCCTGGACATGGCAGAAATCATTGAGCACCACGACGGTCAGCTTGCCGTCCGGGTCCGGCTTCTTCGGCGGCGTGCCGGCCCGCCTGGCCAACAGGCGGCCGAAGGCGATGCCGGGTGCCTCGACGAAGCGTTCGGCGACGGCCGCCAGCAGCAGCACCGTGCCGACGGTCAGCGCCACACCGTCCCAGCCCGGCCGGTAAAGGCCGAACAGCAGGGAGAGCTGGATGATCGGCGCATGCAGCAGATAGACGCCATAGGAGATGTCGAGCGTCATTCGCACGCGCGGCGCGGAGAAGGCGACAAACATGACGAAAGCGGCGACCACCAGCGGATAGATTGCCGGCGTATGCGCATGCATCAGCAGGGTCATCGCCACGCCCGACAGTACCGCGGCGGCGAGGCCGAGACGGCGGTCGACCTTGAACAGATGCTGGTATTTGTACCCCAGGATGCCGAGCAGGAAGTAATGCAGCTGGCCCGGCAGCTGCTTGGCGATCAGCGGCTGATCCGCCATCAGCATGCCCTGCTGGAAGGCGACCGAGGCGACGAACAGCACCGCCACCACCGCCAGGCCCCAGCGCTGGATGGCTTTCCACAGGAAGGGCAGGATCAGGTAGAAGCCGAATTCGATCTTCAAGGTCCACAGGCTGGCATTGAGGCTGGGATCGGTCAGTCCGCTCATCACGCCGCCGATGTCGTGGTCGGCGAAATTGGCGAAGACCGCATTGGCCGCCAGATAGCGGCCCATAGCGGCGAGATTGCCGGAAACGCCACCCGGCGCCAGCCCGGCCAGAACGAAGGATTGGGCCGCGATCACCACGAAATAGAGCGGATAGATGCGGCAGATGCGGCGGATGAAGAAGCGGCCGAGATCGGGATCGCGGTCGAAGGAATGGGTGACCAGAAAGCCCGACACGACGAAGAAGCATTCCACCGCGGTGGCGGCATAGGAGAACGGCCAGTCGGGGCTGAGGATGCCGACGAACGCCTTGAAATGGCCGAGCACCACCATCAGCGCCAGGCCGAGGCGCAGGATGGTGAAATTATTGTCCTCAGTACTGCGCATTAGGGGTCTCCGGGAGGGCGCGGTCGCGCCGCCGGGCGCGGGCCGCGATGCGGGGGATGGTGTTGGGTTCGGGAACGCGGAGCAGCTTGTCGCGGACACGCCGGCACAGATGCAGGATCGAGCCGGGATGCCGGGCCAGAGCCACCGGCACCTGCAGCCAGCGCCGGTCGGCGGCGGCTTCCTTGGCGGTGAAATAGCTTTCCAGCACCTTGAGCCCATGGTTGCGGGCCAGCAGCCGCCGGCGCTGGCGCTGGGTCAGCACATGCTCTGCCTCGCGCAGATAGCGCTTGTTGATCTCATAGGCGTTCTGGAAGTCGTAGCGCACCCGTTCGGCATGCGACCATTCGCGCGAAATCGCACCGTAGGGCTGAGTGTAATAGTAATAGGGCGTGTCGCAGACGATGGCCTCGCCGCCCGACAGATAGAACTGCAGCAGGTGGAAGAAATCCTCGCCCTGCCGCGCCGTCACCTCGTAGCCGAGCCCGACATTGCGCATGAAGTCGGTGCGCAGCACCGGTTTCAGCATGCCGAGATTGAAGTTCTCATAGGCATTCGAGCCGAGCAGGAAATCATCGAAGGTCAGCTTCCACGAGCTGCGTCCCTCGGGCCAGGCGGTGCCGACCAGCTGTCCGGCGCGGGCGTCGTAGAAGAACTGGTTATCGGCCACCATCTCGACATGGCGCCGCTCGCCCTCGGCAATCAGCGCGCCGAGCCGTTCCGGATGATACCAGTCGTCGGCATCGAGCACCGCCAGCCAGCGGCCGCGGGCGACCGACACGGCGCGGTTCATCGAGACCGACTTGCCGCGGTTGGTCTTGTTGCGCACCGCGCGTATCCGCGGGTCCGCCTGCATCAGCTCGGCGATCAGATCCCAGGAATTGTCCGGCGAGGCGTCGTCGACGACGATCACCTCGATGTCGCGCAGGGTCTGGTCCAGCGCGCTCTGGACGGCGCGGGGCAGGGTCTCGGCGGCGCTGTAGGTCGGGATCACCACCGTCGCCCGCACCTGCGGGGCGGGAGGGTCGCTGCTGATCCAGTAATCGCTGCGCTCGCACATGTCACTGCCGCCCATGCTGTCCGGCATCGGTGCCTCCTTTCGCCGCGCGCCGGGTCGACCGCAAGGCGATATGTTTGATGGTGGAGTAGTAGCCGGGATGGCGGCGCAGCCGGTCGACCATGCGGCCCAGCAGATAGCCCAGCATGGCCGGCTGGCGGACCGCCTGTCCGGCGGCGCTCAGATAGTCGCCGCGGCCCAGCGCCTCGCGTGCCCGGAAATAGCTTTCGAGCAGGCGAAGACGGTTGTTTCTCGCGCGCAGACGTTTCCATTGGCGTGGGGGCAGGACCTCCATCGCCCGCCGCAGATAGCGGTCATTTATCCGGTACGCGTTGTCGAAGTCGTAGCGCTTGCGCGAGCGGTGCGACCATTGGCGCGAGATCTTGCCGAAGGGCTGGGTATAGAAGTAAAGCGGCTGGTCGCTGACCACCGCGCGCCCGCCCGACAGATAGAATTGCAGCAGGTGGAAGAAGTCCTGGCCGTGCCGGGCATCGACCTCGTAGCCGAGCCCGACCCGCCGCATGAACACGGTGCGTATCACCGGCTTCAGCATGCCGAGATTGAAGCTGTGATAGGCGTTCGAGCCGCGCAGGAAATCGTCGAAATCGAGCGGCCAGGCCGCCGCGCGCTCGGGCCAGGCGGTGCCGACCACCCGGGCCGCCGAGGCGTCGTAGAGGAACTGATTGTCCGAGACCATGTCGGCCGCGGACCGCTCGCCCAGCTCGATCAGCGAGGCCAGGCGGTCGGAATGGTACCAGTCGTCGGCATCGAGCACGGCCAGCCAGCGTCCGCGCGCCATGGCGATGCCGCGATTCATGGCGATCGGCTTGCCGCTGTTGGTCTTGTGGCGTATGCCGCGCACCCGCTCGTCGCGCGGCACCAGGTCGGTGATCAGCTCCCACGATTCGTCGGTCGACGCATCGTCGATGATGATCACTTCGAGGTCGTGCAGCGATTGGGTCAGCACGCTGTGGACGGCGCGCAGCAGGGTATCGCCCGCGCCGTAACTGGGAATGATCACCGTCGCCGCGACATCGGCGCCGGGCGGAATGCGGCAGGGTGTCAGCCAGCACTCCTCATCTTCCTGCAAAAGTTGGACGGGCCGGGTATCCATCACGCCTCTCCCTGCGCTGAATGGAGTGTTCGCCGGCCCAGCAGCCGGAGTGTCGCCAGCCGGCCGCGCACCATCCACGGATAGAGGGTGCGGGCCAGCCTGGGATGTCGGAAGATCGCGCGGTTCAGCGTGTTGAACAGGCCGGAGCCGGAGCCGAGGATGGCCAGGATCTGCAGCGCCGCGGCGCCGTGATAGAAGCGTCCGGCGGCCTTGACCACCATGCCTTCGTCGAGGTCGAAGCCCCGCTCGCGCACCTCGTCGAGCACCGGATGAGGCTCGCGGGCATCGACCAGATGGACGCGTCCCGTCACCTCGCGCAGCCGGTAGAGCCGGACATAGGAGCTGCAGAACGGGCATTCGCCGTCATAGACGACCCAAAGAGCGTCCTGGCTGGTATCAGGGCGAGACATCGATGGGCGTATCCGTGGTCTTGCGCACGTCGCGGACGAGCTTGCCGTCCTTGATGCTCAGGCACACCGAATCGACCACATAGTGGTAGCGCACGATGTCATCCATCGACAGGGTGTTGAAATCCCTGAACAGCAGGGGATTGGCCAGCATGTGATGCGGATAGAAGTAATACAAATTGTCGTCCTTGACCGCGGGGGCGGCGCGCATCGCCTCGTCCGTTTCGCGCACCATCTGCACCACCGCGGAATAGCTGGTGGTGGTGGTCTGGTGCGGGGCGACGACGGGGCCGCAGGCCTGCGCGTCGCGCCAGTCGGCCTGGTTGTAGCTGTTGCCGCCGATCCGCACCGGGAAGTGGCCGTCGGGGGCATACATCACGGTCTGCGCGATCGAATAGGAGCGGATGCCGAAGAAAACCGAAGGCACCGGCACGCGCCGCCCGTCCGTCGTTTCGGCGAAAAAGGACGGACTGGCCAGTTTGGCGCCGTCCAGCCAGCCGAGATGGCTCGTATAGAACAGATAATGCGCGGCGAAAGTTGCGATCAACAAGGTCAGCTTCATCTGCCGGGTGAAGGGCACCGACTTGTCGAGCACCCGGGCCGATTCGAAGATCAGCAGATTGACCGCGATCCAGAAGATGAACAGGGCGCCCAGGGTGAAATAGACCCCGACATGGAACAAATCGTAGAGCAGGGTTAGGGCCATCAGCACCCGCTTGTTGCTGGCGGCCAGCGGCGCGCTGATCTGGGTGCCCAGCACGAACAGATTGAGCAGCACGCCGGCCCCGGTCACCCCGTTCCACAGCATCTGCATCGCCCCGGGCCAGGCGCCCAGCGGACTGTCGCCGCGCTCGAGCCCGATCAGGATCGAGGTCTGGGTCGGATTGTGCAGCAGCCAGAACAGCGGATCGGGCCCGCCGACGCGGATCTTGGTCCAGGCCGATACCAGGTAATTGCCGAGATGGGCGCCCACCGCCCAGGCCCAGATCAGCCCGGCGGCGCTCTGGCGCACCTTCAGATCCTGCCCTTTGGCGGCCACCGCCAGCATCAGTCCGCCCAGGGTGCAGAACTCGCCGACATCGAGCATGCTGAGATAGTCGGTCTCGGAGATTTCCACCTGGGTCAGAAGGTTGAGCTGATGGCGGAAGGCGACATAGTGGATCATCAGGGGCAGCAGGAAGGCCGGCCGCCAGAGGGAGCCGATGCCGGCGGCCAGGGCCAGCACGGTGCCGGCGCGGTAGAAAAGGCCTTCGCCGCCGGTGGCCATCGAGGCCGGAGCATAGAACAGGGTCGAGCCGTCGAAGGCGACCTGGATCAGCACCACCATGCCGATGCCGCGCGCCAGCAGGCGCAGCGGCTCGGGAATGTCGCGGTAAAGGACCCGGCCCAGCAATGCTGCGGCGGCGCACGACATCACATCCAGCCACAGGCATCCGAGGGCCGGTCCGAGGGCGATATCGATCACCAGCGAGCGGACCGCATAATAAAGCACCAGCGACCCGGCCAGCAGCAGGGTCGGACTGATCGATTCCTTCGATTTAAGATCAAAGGAGGGCGATATTCGGTTAATGCTGTTTAAGAGCATGATTTCCGAAGGCTTTTCTTGCTCGGTTATAATGTAACGTTATGGGTCCCGACTCTCTGCCGTCCCGACTGTATTTAGACATTGTTTAGATAGGCTGCCTCGTGACCTTGCTGTGACCCGCAGAATTGCGCGGGTCTTCAGGAAAACTCGGTGTTATGCCTTGAATGGAGAAAGATCGACGCAAGAGGAGACATGATGCAGGACGCCGCCGTGGTCGAGACTGGCTCCTTGCTGGGGCGGCTGCGCCGCATGCTGGCGAGCCGCCCGTTTCTCAAGGACGTTTCGATCATGCTGACGGGCTCGGCGGGCGGGCAGGCGGTGAGTCTGCTGCTGTCGCCGCTGTTGACCCGGCTTTATTCACCGCAGGAATTCGGCATCCTCTCGGTCTATTCGGCGATCACCGCGATCCTGGTGGTGGTGGCCTCGCTGCGCTACGAACTGGCCCTGCCGCTGGTGCGCGACGACGAGGACGCCGTCAATCTGATGGCGGTCTGCCTGGTTGCCCTGGGTGGTACCACGGTCGCGGTCGGGCTGATCTCGGCGCTGGCGCCGGACGCGCTGGTCGAACGGATCTGGCCGATCCCGCTCGATCCCGCCAACAGCCTGATCTACCGCTCCCTGCTGGTTGTCGGCTATGCCTGCCTGGGCGGCTATTTCATCGCTCTTTATGTCGCCACCCGGGCCGGCGCCTATTCCGCGATCGCCCGCACGCGGCTGGCCCAGGGGGTGGTCGGTCCGACCTCGCAGATCGGGCTGGCTTTGCTCGGCGCCGGCGCGCCCGGCCTGCTGGTCGGCTCGATCCTCGGCCAGTCGGCCGGCACCTTCGGCCTGTTCGGCAAGGTGGCGTCCGGCCGGTCCGACCTGCTGAAGGCGATTTCCTGGCAGCGCATGGCCGAGCAGGCGAAGCGCTTCCGGCAATTCCCGCTGGTCGGCAGCTGGGCGGCGCTGATCGATGCGGTCGGCGGCAGCCAGTTGCTCTATCTGCTGATCACCACCACCTATTCGGCCCGCGTCGCCGGTTTCATCTTCCTGGCCGAGCGCGTCGTGTCGCGGCCGCTGGCGATCATCGGCACCTCGATCCTGCAGGTGTTCGTCGGCGAGGCCGGCAAGACCATCGCCAGCGACCCGGCTTTGCTCAAACGCCGGTTCTATCAGCTGGTGACGCGCCAGTTCGCGCTTGCCGTCGCCTGGATCGTGCTGGCCAATCTGATGGCGATCCTGCTGTTCCCGACCCTGTTCGGCGAAGATTGGCGGGAAGGCGTGCCCTATCTGGAAGCGATCAGCGGCGCGTATCTGGCCCAGGCGGTGGTGCTGCCGGTGTTCCATACGCTTCAGCTGCTCGAGCGTCAGCGCATGGCGGCGGCCTGGCAGGTCGGCCGGCTGGTGCTGACGGTCGGGGTGTTCGCAACCGGCGTCGCCCTCGATTATTCCGCCCCCGCCGTGATCGCCGCCTACAGCGCGGCCCAGGCGGTGGCGTGCGCCGTCTTCCTGGTGATGATGGCCCGTTCGATCCAACAAGTGCAGAGGTGATGATGATGCTTCGCAAGCTGCTGATCGCCGCTTTCAGCGCCGCCCTGTCGGCGAATGCCCTGGCGGCGCCGTTCTGCGTCGATGTCACCGGCCTGCCGCAGCAGTGCCTGTATGTCGATCCCAACGCCTGCCGCGCCGAAGCGACGCGCCAGCGCGGCCAATGCGTGGCCAATCCCAACGAGGTGCAGACGCCGCTGCGCGCCCAGGCCTTCTGCCTGGTGACGGCGGGCAACACCATGTCCTGCACCTATCCCGACCGCGCCGATTGCGACCGCGACAGCGTCCGCCTGAAAGGCGCCTGCATCCCGTCCAACAGTTCCGATCCGACTATTCCGGCACCCGCGCCGGGTGTGGATGAGTATCAGGTGAAGCGGCCTTATTAATTTTTCACCACGAAGACACGAAGAAGGAAAAGCGCGAAGCGCAGTCATTCCTTTTCCCAGAATATTGCGGGTCTGAGGAATGATTGCCTGCGGCGCTTTCCTCCCTTTTTCTTCGTGTCTTCGTGTCTTCGTGGTGAAATTAAATCCAGGAACGTTACGGCTCGTCGACCAAATTCGGCACGAACCGCCCAAACCCCCGCTCGGGAAAGCGGGTGGCGGGAAGATTCTCGCGCTGCGCGCCGGCGGCGGGGCCGATATAGAGCTGGTAGCGGCTGGCCGCGCGCAGGGATTCCTCGACGAAGGAGGCGGATAACCAGCTATTGGTGTTGTGGAAGGCCGGGATGGTGCCGTCGGCGCCGTCGCGCACCATATAGACCAGCCCGCCGAAAATGTCCGAATGGCTGCCTTCCGCATTGTCCAGGACGACGTTCACACCCTCGGTCTTGAGGCCGAGGATCGACAGCGGCGCGCCGCGGTTGCTGATGCGCACGCCGCTGCCTTCGGTGTCGAACTGGCGGGCCGTGACCGGTTTCGGCCCGGCCACCGCGATCTTGCCGCAGCAGACATCTTCCAGAAAGACCGGCCCGCCCGACGCCTTGCGGTCGAGCAGCGAGGTGCCGGCCGAAACCACGTCGCGCAGCACCAGCGGCCGGTCGCCGCTCTGCTCGACCGCAAGCTGGTCGCCCTGATTGGTGTTGTCGAAGGCCAGCCGTTCGATGATCAGCGGCGCGCCGGACGAGGTGATCCGCACCATGCCGGCGGTGCGCTGGAAGGTAGGCTGGCGCTTGGGCAGCACCCGGATGGTCGAATTCATGCCGACGATGCGCTGCACCGAGGCGGGGATCTCGACGGCGTCGCTGATGGCGTAGGTTCCATGCGGCAGATAGATCACCGCGGCACCGCTGGCGAAAGCGGCGCGCAGCGCCTCGGTCGCGTCCTGGTCCGGATCGCCGGTGGCGCCGAAGCGCAGCGGACTGACCCATTGGGCCGGGGCGATCTTGGGCGGGGCGGGTGTCTCGGCCAGGGCGGTGATCCAGTCGGGCACCGTGCCGCCCTGCCAGGTCTGGCCATGCAGAATGCCGCTGATCTCTCCTCTGGTCATGCCGACCTTGCGCAGGGTCACATAGCCCTCGTTGCGGACCAGGGCGGCCGGGTCGGCGCCGCCCAGATGGCCGTCCTCGATGGCCAGGAACGCCTTGTCGCCGGCATTGAGGATGACCGGATTGGCGTCCTCCAGATCGAGGTCGCGGATGGCCAGGGAGTTCTGTTCATTGCGGATCGCCGCCTGGCCCTGATCCTTCAGTCTGATATGGTCGAAAGTCAGGCCATATTCGGTCTGGGCGGTGGCCAGCCCGACCGCGAAGCCGTCCACCGTCAGATTGCTGACCAGCGTCGGGCCGGGCCATTTGCGCGTCATCGACAGGCCGATGGCGCCGCTGTTGGCCGGCGCGTGGAGGGTGACGTCGCGGATGGCGTCGAGATTATTGCCGAGGAAATCGAGGCCGACGGCGCCGGGATTGCCGTTGCCGGCCTCGATCGTCAGGTTTTCGACGAAATTCATATAGGCGTCGTTGCCTTCGCCCTTGCCCGCATAGTCCCGGCCGGCGGCATTGCCGCCGATCAGCTTCGACGAGGTGAAGATCACCGCCTTGGGATGCTGCGGATCGTTGTAGCCGGGCGCATGGTCGACCAGCCGGATGATCGTGTGCTCGCGGGATTCGCCGATCAGGCTGAGCCCCGAGGCGAAGGCGCCGGTCTTGTAGCGCTTCAGCAGGGTGTCCGAGACCTTGTAGGTGCCGTTGGGCAGATAGACCAGCCGGTCATGCCAGAAATTCGGCCCGGTATCCTCGCCGCTGGCGGCCAGGGCCTTGAGGATCGCCTGGGTGTCGTCGGCGCGTCCATCGCCCTTGGCGCCGAAGGCCCGCACGTCGATATAGCCGGCATCCTTCGGGAAGGTTTGGGCTCCGGCGGGCGAGGTGAGCCCCGCCGCCAGCAGCAGAAGGGCCAGGCGTCTCATTGCGCTGCCATCGCCGTCGTCCCGGCCTGGGTCAGGGCGGCGTAGTGGGCTTCGTAGGAATCGATCATCCGCTCCACCGAAAAGCGTTCGGCCAGGGCTCGGCTGCGCGCGGCCAGATCGGGCAGGGCGGCCGGGTTGTTGGCGAGGTGCGACAGAATGCCGGCCAGGGCGCGGTGATCGCCGGGCGGGAACAGATAACCGGTCTGGCCTGGCTCGACGAATTCCGGAATGCCGCCGATGTCGGAGCCCGCAATGCCGAGGCCATAAGCCGCCGCTTCGACGATGGTGACCGGCGCGTTTTCGTACCACAGCGAGGGCAGCAGCAGATGGCCGGCTCTGGCCAACGCCTCCGCCTTTGCCTTGCCGTCGAGGAAGCCGAGATAGCGGATGCGCGGATCGCTGCCGGCGGCGGCGCGGACGGTTTCCTCCAGCGGGCCGCGCCCGGCGATGGCGATCTCGAACGGCAGGTGGCGGGGCAGATGCGCCGCTGCGTCGAGCACGGTCTGGATGCCTTTCTCGACGGTCAGCCGGGTCAGCATCAGGAAGCGGCGCGACGCCTCGGGATCGCGCCGGCGGCGGATCTCGTCGCCATCCTCGGGCAGGGGGATGCCGTTATGCACCACGGCTTCGGTGCGCGAGCGCAGGCCGGCGCGGCGATGCAGATCGAGCAGGAAACGCGACGGGCTGGCGAACAGATCGACGTGGCGGGTGGTGCGCAGATGCCAGTCGCGATAGAGGCGGCAATGGACGCGCGGTTTGGTGCACAGCTTCCAGTCGCCGGTCAGCATGAAGGCGCGCGGGCACATCAGGTGGTAATCGTGCGCCGTATGCATCACCGGCACGCCGGCGCGCCTGGCCCGGGCCCAGATCGCCGCCGAGAAGCCGTCGATCAGGTGGGTGTTCATGACGTCGGGCCGCGCTTCGTCGAGGATCGCCTGGAACCGTTTGGCCGCGGCCAGGTTCCAGGCGTCCCGTGCATGCCACACCCACTTCTTCGCCCCCGGTTTCAGCGGCCGTTCGAACGACCAATAGACATTGGGGGGGAAGAAGCGGATCACCTCGACGCCGTTGCGGACCTCGACGGGATAGGGCTCCATCTCGGGTCCGCAGGTCGACACCACGGTGACGCGGTGGCCGCGCTCGACCAGACCTTCGCATAAATAAGCGACGATCCGCTCCGCTCCACCCGCCATGATCGGCGGGTAGATGTTGTTGACGACGAGAATATGCACAGCTGCTCCCGTTACATCATCGTCGCGAGCCACGGCGGAATATGGTTCTGCCGGTCATGCAGAACCGCGCCGACGATCGGGCGGCCCGAGCGGGACAGGATCTCGCGCAGACGAATCGCCGAGGAGCGGCGGGTATGTTCCGCTTCGATCACCAGGATCGAGCCGTCGACGCAGCGGGCCATGATGGCGCCCAAAGGATCGCTGTCCGCCGGCGGCGGCACCACCACCACCATGTCGAAGGCAAGGCAGAATTCGCGCAGATGCCCGCTGATCTCCTCGTTCTTCGAGCGCGACAGGGTCTTGCCGTGCCAGTTCTGCATGTCCGCCATATAGAGCTCGTGGCCCGCCACCTTCACCAGGTCGCCGTGGGTCGACATGGGGTGAACCGAGTCTTCCCCTTCGGCGACGGTCCGGCTGGCTTCCATGGTCCAGCGGCTGCGGGTGCCGTTCAGCACCAGCACCTTCTTGCCGAGCACGCTGACGGCGGCCCATGCCATGTCGAGGGCGATCAGGGCGCTGCCCGGCCCGCCCGAGGCGCCGATGAACTGGACGACGGTGCCGCGCTCCATGGCCAGCGAGGATTCGATCTCGAGATAGAGCTCGATCAGATCGACCACCGCCAGGTCCTCCGGTACTTCCCATTCGGTCTCGCGGGTGGCGAGCCCGGCGCGCAGAAGGCCGAGATCCGCATAGTCATCCTGGGCAAAGTTCAGCTTTTTCATTCATGGCCTCCAAAGGCGATGAGTTCGAGGGGGGGGCGGCTCGGACGTTTCTCGAAACTGGCCAGCACAGGCAGGTCGAGCAGATAGGCGACCTGCTCGGCCGAACTGAACCGGTCGTCCTGGGCTTCGCGCAGCAGGGCGGCGCCGGCGGCCAGGATGGCTCCGCCGAACATGCAGGCCAGCAGGGTGATCAGCTTGCGGGGCCGCGCAGTCTTGTAGGGCTGGGTCGGGGCGCTGATCATCATGGCCGGAGAGATGTGCTGGTCGTTGAGGTTGCCTTTGACCCGCGCATCCGCCAGCTGGAGCGAGAGGGTGTGGTACGTTTCCTCGGCGATCTGGTGTTCCCGCTGCAGGTTGTTGAAGGTGCCGCGGTTTTTCTGCAGGTCGGACAGGCGATGGTCGAGCGCCGCGAGCTGCTCGGTCAGGACGCGGACCGGTTCGGCATTGCTGTTGGCGTCGGCGGTGGTGCGCAGGAAGTCGGTCTGCAGGCTCTGATAGACCGTGTTCTCCTGCGAGGTGTTGCGGTTGGACAGCTCGGCGGTGCGGTTCTTGACCTCGGCCTCGGCGGTCTGGATGCCGGCATTCAGCGAGGCCATGGCCGGGCTGTTCGGGGCATAGGTCGCCAGCATCTGGCTCTGCTTGGTCTTGAGGTCGGCCAGGCGGGTGCGGGCATCGTCGAGGGCGCGGTATTTCTCGCTGCTGGCCGAATCCGGAATCTTCTCCGGCACCTTGGCCATCAGCTGCTGCAACTCCTTCTGCCGCAGCTGGGCCTGGGCCAGATTGGCCTTGGCGGTATGCAGGTCGTTGTCGAGATCGCCGCGCTGCTGCAGCAGATCCTCGACCTCCTTGTCGTAGTCGCTGATGTGCCACTGGCCCTTGAAGGCTTCGAGCTCGGTCTGCGCCTTGGCCAGGCGGTCGCCGGCCTGCTGGACCTCGGTCGTCATGAAGTTGGCGTGCGGGTCGCGATAGACCGTGGTCTGGCGGGTGATATAGAGGTCGACCATCTTCTGCACCAGCTGCGGCACCAGATCCTTGTCCGGGTGGTGCATGACGATGCTGATGATGTTGTCCTGGGCGCCGACCTCGACCGACAGGTCGCCCTGGAACTGCTTGACGGCGGCATCCATCGGCGTGCCCTGCGACGGCGGGTCCGCGGCGATGTCCGGATAGACCTTGTCGATACCGAAGGACTCGATCACCGCCTGGGCCAGGTCGTGGCTCTGCAGGATCGCCGCGTGGGACAGGATGATCTCGCGGCGGTCCGACGGCGTCAGCTCGGTAGTCTGGGCGTGGGCGATGTCCGGCGAACTGCGGTCGCCGAACGTCACCACCAGTTCCGCGACCGATTCATATTTCGGCGTGGCGAACAGCAGGTAGCCGATGCCGAGGATCATCACCGTCGCGAAGACGCTGATGAAGCAGCGCCACTGCTTGGACAGCAGGGTTACCGCGCTATAGGGAATCAATTGCGCCGACATAGTCATACTCCGTAAGGGCCGGCTTACTTGCTCGGGGTCGTCGCGACCGGGTTGATGTTGTAGGAGAAGCCCCAATTGAACGGGACGAACTGCTGCACGAACTGGTTCCAGAAGGTGTAGGCCTCGTAGACGCCGGTTCGCGGCACATAGACCACGTCGTACTGCGCCAGGCGCGCATCGGCGGCGGGGTCCTTGCCCGAGATCACATCGAGATAGCTGACCTGCAGGGCCTGCGGCTTGTCGCCTTCGCCCCGGCGCAGCACGAAGATGCGGGCCTGGGCGGCGGACAGCTTGACGCCGCCGGCGCGGGCGATGGCCTGGCTGATGGTCAGGTTCGGGCCGACGGTGATGAATTCGCCCGGACTGTTGACTTCACCCGCTACATAGATGCGGTTGGGGGCGAAGGTGTGGACGATCACCGAAATCTGCGGGTCGGTCAGGGTCGAGCGATACCGTTCGCGCAAGGCCGCGGAAATTTCCGCCGGGGTGTGGTTGTAGGCCTGGATGTCTTCGGCCAGGGTGGTCGAGATCATGCCGTCGGGACGCACCACCACCTCCTCGTTCAGCTCGGGATTGAGGAACAGCTTGACGTCGAGGAGATCGCCGACCTGCACCTTGTAGGCGGGCAGGGTGGCCGGGCCGCCCGGCTGGGGCGTGGCGATCTGCGGCATGGGCGGCAGGTCGCTTTCGGTCTGGGCGCAGCCGCCCAGGGTGATCGCTGCGCCGGCCAAGCCGGCGCAGACGAAGAACGCTCGGATAGTCATGAGGACGTTCCTTCAGTAGGCGCCACTGCGGCGCAGCACGGCAACCGGGGTGCGCAGCAGGATGGCGATATCGCCGCCCAGAGTGGACTGGCGGGCATATTGCTGGTCGAGATGGACGCGCTGACGATAGCCGGTGTCATTGCGCCCGCTGATCTGCCAGACGCCGGTGATGCCCGGACGGCAGAGGGTGTAATCATGGAAAGCCGCGCCATAGCGGACGATCTCGTCGGTCACGATGGGGCGCGGCCCGACCAGGCTCATCTCGCCGGTCAGCACATTGATCAGCTGCGGCAGCTCGTCGAGGCTGGTGGTGCGCAGGAACTTGCCGACCGGGGTGATGCGCGGGTCGTTGCGCAGCTTGAAATCCTTTTCCCACTCGCGGCGGGCTTCCGGATCGCGTTCCAGCAATTCGCGCAGTACGGCTTCGGCGTTCGGAACCATCGTGCGGAACTTCCAGCATTTGAAGCTGCGCCCGCCGGCGCCGACGCGGCGATGGCCGAACAGCACCTTTCCGCCGTCGCGCAGGATCAGCAGCGTGACCGCCAGCAGCAGGGGCGAAAGAAGGGCGAGCAGAACGGAGGCGCCGAGGATATCGAGCATCCGTTTGCTGACGCGGCGGGCAGGCTCCTTCAGAGCGGCGAGACGCGAGCGGTCGAGCAGGGCGCGGTCCATGGCGGCGGCGTGAAGACGGCGCCAATCGACTTGGCTGCCGGAAATCCGCAACGCGCTGTTGCCATAATCTTGAAATCCCATTGGGCCACTCCGTGTAAAAATCGCTGGTCCAAAAGTATTGATGTAAAAATAACGCAACATTCCGTGCGTTAATTGTTCTCACTTTTGGAGGATAGCAACCCGCTGGGAAGGGGTGGTGTGGCCATTCTGTGGTGATGGCGGGATAAAAAACGTTATTTAGCAGTATTCAGGCTTAGTTTATCTTTTCCGTAGCGCTGCAGGTCGACACGGGTCAGGACGACGCCAAGTACATCGCCGCGCGCCGCCAGGATCTTGTCCATGGCGTCGGTGGCTTTGCCGCGCGGCGTATGGCGCCAGCGCACCGTGAAGATCAGCTTGTCCACCAGGCCCGACAGCAGCAGCGTTTCGTCGGCGGCCAGCACCGGCGGCATGTCGAGCAGCACCAGATCGTAGCCGGCCGCCAGGGCCGACAGGATCTTGCGCATCGGCTCGGAGATCAGCTTGTGGACGGCCTGGCGGTTGCGCCGCCCGGCTGTGATGATATCGAGACCGGACAGGGCGTCGGTGTGGATTACATCATCCAGCGCGATATGCGGGTCGAGCAGCAGCGAGGTCAGGCCGGTCTCGTTGTTCAGGCGGAACAGGGTATGCAGCTCGGGATGGCGCCAGTCGCAATCGACCAGCAGCACGCGCCCGCCTTCGCTGGCGAGCAGCCGGCCGAGAGAGGCTGCCAGGGTCGAGCGTCCTTCGCCCGGCATCGCCGAGCTGACCGCGATGATCTTGGGCGCCTGGTTCCAGCGCTGGGAATGCAGCTTGCCATAGAGTTTGCGCAGGGATTCGGCAAAGGGCGAGCCGGGGTCGCGCAGCACATTGGCGATCGCGGCGCCGCCATCCTCCAACTCGGGCACCACCGCCAGGACGGGCAGGCCCGACGCGCTTTCCAGCTCTTCGCTGCGGGCGAACAGGCGCGGCTTGCTGTCGAACAGCACGATGCTGGCCAGGCCGAGCAGCACGCCGCCGGCGGCCCCGATCAACAAAATGGCCGAGACGGGCGGATAGGCGGCACCGCCCGGCGGCAGCGCCGGGGTGATGATGGTGCCCGTGCTCAAGGCGAGGCGGCCAAGGCTGTTGGCGATGGCGGCCGCCTGTTTCGGATCGCTCGCCGAGACGCGGATTTCCACCATGCGTGACGAGCGGCCGCGATGGATGATCTCGACCTGGTCCCAGAAACGATCGACCAGGCTGCCTTGCGGCGCCTGGGCCGAGGATGGCAAGGGCAGTTTCCAGCCGGTATGGGTTTCGATCCAGGACCGCGCGGGGTCGAGCGCTTCGGGGGGATGCCAGGATTCCTGGGTAAGGTCGGTGTCGTGGTCAAGATGAAGCTCGGCGATGACTTGTTCGGCCAGGGCCGGCGAACGGTTGATCGCCCCGACCGCATCGGTGCCGTCGGGCGGCACCAGGATGCGCGTCTCGGCGACGTAGAGGGTGGGCAGGACCGCGATCACCGCGCCGGCCAGAACCAGCCCGGCGGCGAGGCAGGCCAGCAAGGTCAGCAGTCGGCGGCCGAGGAGGCGGTTGGTAGCGCCCCCCTGGGCCGGCCAGGCCGTCTTCGGCGACGACCGTGCCGCGCGGCTTTGGTGCGGGCGGGGCCGGGATTGCATCTGATGAAGCGGGATATTGCGCATTTAGCGCGTCCGTACGACCCGCCGTACATCGACAAGCCGGTATTGTTCATGCCACTGCCAGGCGGTGGCGATCTGCTGCTCCAACGTGCCGTAACCCGGGCACCAGCCCAGCAGCCGCTTGGCGCGCGAGGCGTCGGCGACCAGGCGGGCCGGATCGCCCGGGCGGCGGGCCTTGACCTGGATGCCGATCGGACGGCGGGTGACGCGGGCCGCCATGTCGATCACCTCGCGCACGCTGGCGCCGTGCTCGCTGCCAAGATTGAAGGCGTCGAAGCCGTTGCTGTGATCGAGATAGGACAGGGCCAGCACATGAGCGTCGGCCAGGTCGCTGACATGAACGTAATCGCGGATGCAGGTGCCGTCCGGCGTGTCGAAATCGTCGCCATAGATGTCGATATGCGGGCGGGTGCCGGCGGCGACGTCGAGCACCAGCGGCACCAGATGGGTCTCTTTAGGATGGGCTTCGCCGATTTCGGCGTCGGGCGCGGCCCCCACCGCGTTGAAATAGCGCAGCGCCACCGAACGCATGCCATAGGCGGTGGCATAGTCGGACAGTAGCCGCTCGCACATCGCCTTGCCGGCGCCGTACGGATTGACCGGACGGTGCGGATGGCTTTCGGCGATCGGCAGCTGGTCGGGTTCGCCATAAACGCCGGCCGAGGAGGAGAACACCACCCCATGCACCGAGCAGGCCCGCATGGCGTCGAGCAGCGACAGGGTGCCGGTGACGTTGGCGCGATAATAGGAGGTTGGGTCGCCGACCGATTCGCCGGCGGCGATCAGCCCGGCGAGATGGATCACCGCCAGCGGCCGATGCTGGCGTAGCACCACTTCGAGGCGGGCGGTATCCTGCAGGTCGCCGATCTCCAGCGGCCCCCAGCGCACCGCCCAGGCATGGCCATGGCAGAGATTGTCATAGGCGACGGGGAGGAATCCCGAAGCCGCCAGCGCCCGGCTGACATGCGAGCCGATATAGCCCGCGCCGCCGGTCACCAGAATGCGCCGCGCTTCGCCGTGCTGGTACATGATGCCCTCTCCGTTGCGTTGCAAAATCTGTGTTTCGACTATGCAAAGCGGCGGGGGGAGGGGGCCAGTGACCAAGCTGTGGTCCAGGATTTCCTAAGGCTTACACATTGCCGGGAAGCAAAATGGTCACGCACAGACCGCCCGACGGACGGTTGCTGGCGGTCACGCGGCCGCCCAGCGCCTCGACATAGCGCTGCACGATCCACAGGCCCAGCCCGGCATGGGCGGGGCCGGAGCCGTCGGAGGACTCGTCCTTGGCCGGGCGGTAGGAATAATGCCGCTCGAACACATGGTCGAGGCGGGCCGGATCGATGCCCGGGCCTTCATCCTCGATCCTGAGTTCGATCTGGCGGCCCGATTTCTTCAGGGTCGTGGTGATCGTGCTGTCCTTCGGCGAAAAGCCGATGGCGTTGTCGAGGATGTTCTCGGTGATCACGTCCATGATGCCGTGCGGCGCCAGCACATGGACATTGGGTTCGATATTGCGCACGAAGCGGATGTTCTTCTCGGACGAGATGTCGCGGGCATTGCGCAGCCCGTCGGCGACCACCGCGGTCAGTTCGATCCGCAGCTTGGGCGCCTCGATGAAATCGGCCGTCTCGTTGCCCAGCCTTTGCGCCGTCGATACCAGCGAGGAGAGGCGCAGCAGCGCCGAATCGATCAGCTGGGCCGAGCGCTGGCCGCGCTGATCGTCCTCGGGGATCGAGCGCCGCAGGGTCTGCAGCGACGAGCGGATCACCGCCAGCGGCGCCTTGACCGAATGGGCGTGGTCCTCGGTGGTGCGCCGGATGTCGTTGGCGACGCGGTGCATGTCGTCGACCATCATGTCGAATTCGGCGGCGGCGCCGGCCAGCTCCGGCAGGGTGTTGCGGCTGGCGAAAGTCGCGGTGCCGGCTCCGGATTGGCGGATGTCGCGCGCCACGTCGCGGAAGCGCTTCAGCGCGCCGCGCATATTGAGGGCCAGCAGGACGGTCAGCAGCGCAAGCCCCAGATAGATGACCGCGGCCATGCGGACATTGTCGGACTGCCAGAACGGCTTGCCATAGGTGGTGCTGAGGATGTTCGAGCTGTCGGTGGCCGAGACCAGCACCCAGCAGCCCTGCCTGGCGGTGATCGGCACGATCGAGGTCAGTACCTCCTCGGCGCCGCTGACGCGCTGCTGATAGCGGATTTCGACCGGCTTGTCCCAGCTGCAGCTGTCGGACAGCGAGCGCAGGATACCGTGCTGGGCCAGCAAATCGAGGCTGGGGCCGGTCTGCTCGGCCGAGAGCCTGGGCGCCGAGGCCATGAAATAGAAATCGCTGGCCGCGCCGTTGCGGACGTTGGGCCGGAACATCAGCTTCAGGATGGTGCCGTCATCGGCCAGCTTTTCCAGCTGATCGTTGAGCGCCTGGCCCGGCAGCGTCTCCGCATGGTCGAGCAGCGGCGCGACGGCTTGCGCTATCAGCCAGCCGCGATGGCGCAGACTCTCGGCCACCAGATTGCGGGCCTGCCGGTCGGCCTTCTCGAACTCCCCGTAGAGAACTACGGGGAGGGCGACGAAGATGCCGACCAGCAAGGCCAGCTTGAGCGTCAGCGAAGAGATCGGGCGCGGACCGCGCCCGATCTCAGGCGAGCGCCGGAGAACGAGTTTTCCAGCAATATCCAAATGCCGGGAAATTTTCGATTTCCATGAAGTCGGAGTCGATGGCGCGGAACTTGTTCCGAATGCGTTTGACCGAGGATCTGACGTTTGTTCTATACCCATCTTCGCCGCTCCCCGCGATAAAGCCGCAATGGTGGACGCAATCATAGATCGCGCGATAACTGACATGGTCGCCGGCATTGTCGACCAGCCGGCGGATGATGTTGAATTCGGTGACCGTCAGATTGACGTCGGTGCCTTTCCAATAGGCGCGGCACAGGCGCGGACGCAGGGTCAGCTCGCCGACCTCGATGACCTCCTCGGTGGGGGCGTCGGGCGGCGACTTCGAGGCTTCCGCGATCAGTTTCACGCGCTTGGCCAGCACCGGCACGCCGCGCGATTTGTCGATGAAGTCGAGCGCCCCGCGGTCGAGCGCGGTCATCTCGTAATTGGTGCCGGCCATCGCGGTCAGGATGATCACCGGGATCATCACGCCCTGGCGGCGCAGCTGCGGCAGGATGTCGATGCCGTTGGTGGTCGGCAGGTTCCAGTCCAGGATGATCACGTCGGCGCTCTGTCCCGCGGCGAAATAATCGTAGAGCGGCTGGCTGTCGTCGAAATCGATCACCTCGAACCCATAGTCGGACAATTCGCCGCCCACCGCCTCGCGGTAGTCGTCATCATCGTCGACCAGGATCAGGCGGATCGGCCCGTCTGCGAGATGGTCAGTCGGCAGCGGCAACGTTGCCGAATTTTGTCTCGCAAAGCTGTTTGGCTCCGGCATTGTGGTCATCGCTCGTTACCTCATAGGAAAGAGTGCGGAAAACCCGTGTCTGCACGTCGGGATAAAGGGCCACGCTCAGCACGCAATCATGTTTGCGGAACCGCCAGGTCTTGCCGGGGGCGTGGTCCTCGACCGTCGAGGGCGCGCCCAGCAGCGCCTGAACCGCTCCTTCATCCATGCCAACCAGCTGCACCGGGGGTGGTGCCGCCGTGGCCGTCTGCGGAGCCGGCTTGGTGGCGTCGCGCCGTTTGGCCGGCACCGCCTTGGTGGGCGCGGCCGGCGTAGGCGGCGGTGTAAGCGCGACCGGACCGGTCGGAGCGGCGGGCTCCTGCGGCGGGGGCGCGGACACAACATGTTTCGGCGCCGGGTCCTCGCAACCGCACAGCGCCATTAAGGCAATCACACTCAAAGTGCGATTTAGGGTCGTCACAGTCATGATTGGCCCCTTAAGCCGAAGCACGTTCACCGAACCAGGCTCGAATTGGCCGTTTCCTCGTCGTTGTTGCAGTGCATTGGAACAGATGTCGCATTAGCTGACTTGTGATAAAGCTGTCGAAGACCTGTGACATGGCTGCGTTACAGCGGATAAAAAATAAGCCTTTTCAATAGGTTATTCGGTTTTTTCGCATGACTTCAACTATCCCGATCGCGTGGAAGACTCCGGTCACGGCTTTTTCGCCGTTCGCGCGCGAACCCTGGGCGATGCTGCTCGACAGCGCCGCCGCCGATGCGGCCCGCGGGCGTCACGCCTTCCTCGCCGTGCGGCCTCGTCAGACCCTGTTCGATCCGGCCGATCCCTTCGCCGCTTTGGCCGATGCGCTGGGGCCGCGCCGCCCGGGCTGCGCCGGCACCACCCTGCCGTTCACCGGCGGGGCGGTCGGTCTGTTCGGCTATGAGCTGGGCCGGCATCTCGAACGGGCGCCGCGCCGCCATGCCGGCGGGCCGGGCGAGATGGCGGTCGGGATCTATGACGTGATCGCTGGGTTCGACCTGGCCGAGGGCAGGGCCTGGGTGACCGCCGCCACGCCGGAGGCTTTGCCCAGGGCCGAAGGGCTGGCTGCCGAGATCGAGGCAGCGCCCGAACTCGGCCCGCTGCTGCCGGCACCACGGGTCGATATGCGCCCCGAGCTGTCGCGCGAGGAGTATCTCGCCCGGGTGTCGCGGGTGATCGAGTACATCAGTGCCGGCGACATCTTCCAGGCCAATTTCACTCAGCGCTTTCTCGCCGATCGCCCGGCGGATTATTCGGCCTTCGAGCTCTATCGGCGCCTGCGCGGGCTTAACCCGGCGCCGTTCGCGTCCTATCTCAATTGCGGCGGGGCGCTGACGGTGGCGACGGCTTCGCCCGAGCGGTTCCTCAGTCTGGACCGCGCGGGCCGGGTCGAAGCGCGGCCGATCAAGGGCACGCGCCGGCGCGAGAGCGATCCCGCCGCCGACGTCCTCGCCGCGGCCGAATTGGCCGCCTCGGTCAAGGATCGCGCGGAGAATCTGATGATCACCGATCTGATGCGCAACGATATCGGCCGGGTCGCGGCGCCGGGCAGCGTCGGCGTGCCGGCCTTGCACGCGGTGGAGAGCTACGCCACGCTGCATCATCTGGTGTCGGTGGTGGAGGCGCAGCTGAAGCCGGGCCTGGGGCCGGTCGATCTGCTGCGCGAGACCTTCCCCGGCGGTTCGATCACCGGGGCACCCAAGGTGCGCGCCATGGAGATCATCGACGAGTTGGAACCGGCGCCGCGCGGCCCCTATTGCGGCGCGATCGGCTGGATCGGCTTCGACGGAGCGATGGATCTGTCGATCACCATCCGCTCGGTCGCGTTGACCGGCGACAGCATCGTGGCGCAGGCAGGCGGGGCGATCGTCGCCGATTCCGATCCCGCCGCCGAACATGCCGAGATGATGGCCAAGGTCGCTCCGGCTCTCGCCGCCATCGGAGGCCGCGCATGAGGATCTGGCTCAATGGCGCGCTGACCACCGATGCGCTGCCGGATTTCGATGGGCTTGGGTTCAGCCTCAGCGAGGGCCTGACCGAGACGATCCGGGCGGTCGGAGGCAGGGCGCTGCACCTCAACCGGCATTGGAGGCGGCTGCGGACGGGTGCCGCGGTGCTGGAAATGCATATGCCCTATGGCGACGGGGCGCTGTCGATGGCGGTGCGGGAGTTGCTGGCTGACGAAGGTGGCGGCGATGCGATGGTGCGGCTGACCCTGACGCGCGGACCGACGCCGCGCGGGTTCCTGCCGCCACGCGACGGCACGCCGAGCGTGCTGATCGCCCGGGCGCCGCTGCCGCCGCAGCAGACTCCGGCGGAGCTGGTGGTCTCGACGGTGACCCGCCGCAACGAATATTCGCCGCTGGCCCGCATCAAGACCCTGAGCACGCTCGATTCATTGCTGGCGCGGCAGGAGGCGATCCGGCGCGGCGCCGACGACGCGATTCTGCTGAACAGCCAGGGGCGCATCGCCGAAGCCAGCGCGTCCAATCTGTTCTTTTTGTTCGGCGAGGAGATCGTCACCCCGCCGGTCGACGAGGGAGCGATGCCAGGCATCCGGCGCGAATTGGCGCTCGATTGCTTCCCCATCGTCGAACGTCCGCTGAGGGTGGACGAGGCGATGGAGGCCGAGGATATTCTGCTGACCACCAGCATTTCCCTGCGGGCAGCGGCCAGCCTTGACGGCCGGCTGCTGCCGCGCTCGGGGATATTGCGCGACTGGTTCGCTCAGGCCTTGTAACGGGCGGCTGAGTTTTTCAGGGACAGATGCGGGCCGAGCGCCTTGCGGGCACTTTCCAGCGCGCCCCACAGGGAGACATCGGCGAGCGACGGAATGGTGATCAGTTCGCCCTGGTCGAAGCCGGCCAGCGAGGCATCGACCATGTCGTCGACTTCCATCACCATCTCCTGCGGCAGGGCGTTGACGTCCTTGCCGGCGCGTTCCCAGATCTCGGTACGGGTGGCGCCGGGCAGCACGGCCTGCACCTTGACGCCATGGGGCGCCAGTTCGGTCGCCAGGCCCTGAGTGAAGGTGATGACGAAGGATTTGGTGCCGGCATAGGCGCCGGGGAACATCTCGGGGATCAGGGCGGTCACCGAGGCGATATTGATGATCCCGCCGCTCTTGCGGGCGGCGAAATTCACGGCAGCCGCCTTGGCCAGGCGGGTCGGCGCCACCACGTTCAGCACCAGCATCTGCTCGATCTGGTCGGGATCGGCTTCCAGCGTGTTGCCCGCCACCGACATGCCGGCATTGTTGACCAGCAGGGTGATGGTCTTATCGTCGGCCAGACGCTTTTCCAGCTTGGCGATGTCCTGCTTGGCGGTCAGATCGGCCTGGACGGTCTCGACCTTGACGCCGGTTTCCTTGGTAAGGCGGGCGGCGAGGTCCTGCAGGCGCTGGACGTTGCGGGCGACCAGGATCAGGTCGTAGCCGCGCTTGGCGAGACGGTCGGCATAGACGGCGCCGATGCCGGTCGAGGCCCCGGTGACCAGGGCGGTACTTTTGGTGCTCATTTGGATCAAACTCCTTCGAAAACGGAAACGAGGTTGAGGGCGGCTTTGATGCCGCTCTCCAGGATGCTGTCGGAAAGAGCCGGGTCCTCGGTCAGGCGCGCCAGCTGCAGACTGCCCATCAGCAGGCTGAACAAGGCGGTGGCCTGGCGTCGGGCCGAGGCGGGATCGGTCGTCGGCAGCAGCCGGCCGATCCTGTCGAGATAAGGGGGCAGTGCTTCCGAGGCGGTGGCGCGGACGCTGCCATCCTGGCGTGCCAGTTCCGGCGTCAGCGCCGAGAAGGTGCATCCCTTTCCGGGCGTGTCACGGTGTGTCGGGCTGAGATAGGCGCGGATGAAGGTGCCGATCTTGTCGGAGGTCTGCTCGGCCAGGTCGAAGATGCGATCGCTGGATTCGCACATGGACTGGTCGAGGGCGGTGGCGACCAGCTCGTCCTTCGATTTGAAATGGGCGTAGAAGCCGCCATGGGTCAGGCCGGCATCGGCCATCAGCGAGGCGACGCCGACCGCTTCGATCCCTTCGTCGCGAAAGCGCCGCCCGGCGATATCGAGGATCTTCCGCCGCGTCTCTTCCTTGTGTCCGCTGCCATACCGCATGTGAAAGGCCTTTCAAATTCGACCACGAGTGTTTATATGATGATCATCATATTAACGCAAGAGCGGATTTTTCAGCCATGAGCAACTCAGATCCCGTCGTCATCGTTTCCGCGGTCCGCACGCCCTTGGGCCGCTTCCAGGGCGAGTTGTCGGCGCTGGCCACGCCGCAATTGGGCGCGCATGTCATTCGCGCCGCGCTCGACCGCGCCGGCCTTGCCGCCGATCGTGTCGACGAAGTGCTGATGGGCTGTGTGCTGCCGGCCGGGCAGGGGCAGGCGCCCGCTCGCCAGGCGATGCGCGGCGCCGGCCTGCCCGACGCGGTGGGCGCGACCACCATCAACAAGGTGTGCGGCTCCGGCATGAAGGCCGCGATGCTGGCCCATGACCTGATTCTGGCCGGTTCCGCCACCATCGCGGTGGCCGGCGGCATGGAGAGCATGACCAATGCTCCCTATCTGCTGAAGAAGGCGCGCGGAGGATACCGCGCCGGCCATGACGCGATCTACGATCATATGGTGCTGGACGGGTTGGAGGACGCCTATGCGACCGGCCGGGTGATGGGCGATTTCGGCGAGGCGACCGCCAAGGAATATGGTTTCGACCGCGCCGACCAGGATGCCTATGCGGTCGAAACGCTGACCCGCGCCCGCGCCGCCGTCGAAGGGGGTGCCTTCGCCGCCGAGATCGCGCCGATTTCGGTGCCGGCCAAGGGCGGCGAGGTGCTGGTCGACAAGGACGAGCATCCGCTCAAGGTCTCGCCCGACAAGATCCCGAACCTGAAGCCCGCTTTCGGCAAGGACGGTACCATCACCCCGGCCAGCTCGAGCGCCAATGCCGACGGGGCCGCGGCTCTGCTGCTGACCCGCCGCTCGGTAGCCGAGAAGGAAGGTTTGCCGATCCTGGCCGAGATCAAGGGCCATGCCACGCACAGCCAGGACCCGGCCTGGTTCACCACCGCGCCGATTCCCGCGATCAGGAAGCTCCTGGCCAAGACCGGCTGGACGGCCGAAGAGGTCGATCTTTACGAGATCAACGAAGCTTTCGCCGTGGTGGCGATGGCGGCGGCCAAGGAGATCGGCATTCCGCGCGACCGCCTCAACGTCAATGGCGGCGCCTGCGCGCTGGGCCATCCGATCGGCGCCACCGGCGCGCGGCTGATCGTCACCCTGCTGCATGCCTTGAAGAATCGCGGGCTGAAGAAGGGCGTCGCCAGCCTCTGCATCGGCGGCGGCGAGGCCACCGCGATCGCGATCGAACTGGTTTCGTGAAACTGTAACGCCGCCGGGGACGGCGGGCGCTAAGATGCGGACTTCGCTGTGATTTTTCCCCCGGAGTCCCCATGTCAGTCCGCCGTTCCCTGCTCGCTTTGACGATGCTGTCCTCGATATCCCTGCCGGCCTTCGCTTTCGATATCGAGGCGCATCGCGGCGGGCGCGCCTTGTTCCCGGAAAACACCCTGGTGTCGTTCTCGGGCGCGCTGAGCATGGGGGTGAATACCCTAGAACTGGACATGGGCATCACCAGCGACGACGTCATCGTCGTCTCGCATGAGCGCTGGCTGAATCCGGACCTGGCCAAGGGTCCCGACGGCAAGTATGTCGCCCCGCCCGGCATTCCTTATGTCGGCATCCCGCTGTCGGAAGTGAAGAAGTACGACGTCGGCGTGATCAATCCCGAGAGCAAATATGCCGCGAACTTCCCCGACCAGAAGAAGGTGCCGGGCACCAGGATTCCGACCCTGGCCGAAGTGTTCGCCCTGGTGAGGAAGTCGGGCGACAATCAGGTCAAGCTCAACATCGAGACCAAGATCGATCCGAACCATCCCGAGAATTCGCCCGATCCCGAGCGTTTCGTCACCCTGCTGCTCGATCTGCTGAAGAAAGAGCATTTCGAGGACCGCGTGATCGTGCAGTCCTTCGATTGGCGCACTTTGCAGCTGGTGCAGAAGCGCGCGCCGGGCATTCCGACCGCTTACCTCTCCATGAGCGTCGGACCCCAGCCGACTGCGCCGCTGGATAAGCCTTCGGTGTGGACCGCCGGTTTCGACCCGGTCAGCCATGGCGGCAGCGTTCCGGCGGCGGTCAAGGCGGCGGGCGGGACCATCTGGTCGCCGCTCTATTACGACGTGACCAAGGAGAATGTCGAGGAATCGCACCGCCTGGGTCTGCAGGTCCTGCCCTGGACCGTCAACAAGCCGGAAGACATGGAGCGCCTGATCGATATGGGCGTCGACGGCATCATCTCCGACCGCCCGGACCTGCTGCGCGAGGCGGCGAAGAAGAAGGGCATCACCCTGCCGATAGGGCATCCGGTTTCGCCGTAATCGGCGAAGAGCCTAATGAAAAAAGCCCCGGGCATCGCTGCCCGGGGCCTTCTTTTTGTCTGTTCTTTAGAACGTCGCGGAGACGGTTCCGAAGAACATGCGCGGAGCCAGTGGATAGGCGGTGAAGTTGCCCGACTGGGTGACGCCGATGGTCGACCAGCCCTTTTCGTTGTTGAGGTTGGTGATGTTCAGGCTGAACTTGATGGAGCGCGGCTCATTGTCCCACAGAGCCTCCTTCATCAGGTACGAGGCTTCCATGCCCATCACGAAGGTGCTGCCCACCGACTGGTCGTTGAGGTAGGTGGCATAGCGGCTGCCGACATAATCGCCGGTCAGCTGGCCTTCGAACGGACCGTAATTGGCGCTCAGCACCACCTTGTCGGTCCACTTCGGATCGGCCGCGACATTCTTGCCCGAGGTCGCGACGATCTTGCCCGCGGCGCAGACGCCGTTGGTGCCGACGCTGCTGCAATAATTCGAATCGTAGGTCGAATCATTGTAGGAGATCGCGTCATAGAGGCTGAAATGCTCGCCGAAATGAAGCGTGCCGGCCAGATCGACACCGTTGGTGGTGACGCCGCCGACATTGACCAGGGCGGTCTGCGGCGCCGTGAAGGTGCCGAGAATGGTCTGGCCCGCCACGGTGGTCGAGGTGATGTTCAGCAGGCGGTTCGAGAAGTCGACATGGTAATACTCGACCTGGCCCTCGACGCCGGTCAGGAACTGGGTGCCGATGTCGTGGTGGAAGCGGTAGCCCACTTCATAGACCCAGGCATGTTCCGGATCGCTGCCGTTCTTGAAGTTGTTGAAGGTCGACTGGCTCTGCGTGCTCCAGGCGGACAGGCCGCCGGCGCCGTAGTTCATCAGCTGGTGCAGGTTTTCCTGCACGTTGAAGAACACATGATCGTCCTGGGTCAGGTCGTAGACCGCGCCGATCTGCGGCAGGAAGAACTTGTTGGTCTTGATCGAGCCGCTCGGCAGCGGGGTGCCGGGCTGCTGGACGATGAACTCGCCGGTGGCCCACTGCTGGCTGGCCTTGAAGCCGGCCGAGATCAGCAGGTCGGGCAGAGCCTGCCACTGGTCCTGAATGTGGTATTGCAGGTCCTGGGTGTCCGAATGGAAGCCGTACTGGGTGATGGCGGTGTTGCCCAGGGTCTTGCCCGACTGCAGCAGGGCAAGGGCCGCCGCGCCCGAGATGGTGCTGGGAGCGGAGGGAACGTCATACGGGGTCAGGTCGGTGTTGGTGCCCGAGAAGGGGTACCAGCGGCGCATCTGGTCGGCGTAGTTGTTCTCGTACCAGGCGCCGACTTCGATCGCGTGGTTGCCCAGCGCCCAGTCGAAGTTGGAGATATAGCCGGTGCGGTCGATGGTGTATTCGGTGGTGCGCACCGCGATGCCGCTGCCGCCATAGGCATTGACCACCTGCTGCGGGGTCAGGCCGGCGAAATAGGCGGTGGACGAAGCGCCCGCCGTGGCCGGCAGATAGGTCGGGAACGAGGCTTCGGCCGGACCGGCGACGATGCCGCGGCCGCGGCTGTTCTGGAAGTAGCCCTGATTGGTCCACTTCATGTCGTCGTTCACGTTCCAATCATACTTGGCGTAGGTCAGCTCGTCTTCGCGCTGTTCGGCGCTGAAATAGTTCGGGAAGTAGTTCCCGAGCGAGCCCTTGGCCGGATTGAGGCCCGGCGAGCCGGCGATATAAGCTTCGTAGCCGGCCAGGTTCGGATAGGCGTAGGGGCGGACATAGGGGGCATTGTTGATGCCCGGTCCGAGGGTGATGCTGTCCTCGTTCGGATCGGTATGCAGCGAGAAATCGCCATACAGCGTGAATTTGCCGGCGTCGCCCTCATGGACGAACTTGGCGTTGACCTGATCCGCCTTTTGATGGCCGTCGAAATCCCAGGCCTGGGCGTCCTGATGCAGGTAGGACACATAGGCGTAGCTGTTGAAGCCGAGATTGCCGGTGTCGAGGCGGGCGAAGGTGCGGTAGGCATCGTCCGAGCCGAAGGTCTGGTTCAGCTGGCCGCCGAATTCATGGCGCGGGTCGGACGTGAAGGTCTCGATGGCGCCGCCCAGATTGCTGGTCGACGGGGTGGCCAGCGAACCGGCGCCGGTGGCCAGGTTCACGCGCGAAACGTTTTCGGAGATCGCCGCGCGGCCCACGCCCATGCCGTTCCATTCGCCGTAGGAACCGTCGCCCAGCGGCACGCCGTCCAGGGTGTAGCCCAGCTGCTGGGCGTTGAAGCCGTGAATATAGAGCGACTGGTTCTGTTCGTCGGCGCCCCACGGATCGGCGGTCATGAAGACCACGCCCGGCAGGGTTTCGATCGCCTTGAGGGGGTTCAGGCCGGGCAGCTGGGCCTGGATCTCGGCGCCGCCGAGATCGACGGAGGAGCGGGTCGCCTTGGTGTCGGTCACCACGATCGTGCTGATTTCGCCATCGGCGGCGGCCTCGGCATCGGCCAGGGCCGCGCCGGCCATCGACAGGCCGATCAGCGCCGTCGTCAGATGAAGCGTTCGCTTGAACGCCTGGTCCTTGAATAGAGTCATGGAAAAACCCCTCACGCCCGAATTTATAAAGAAATTGCGCCAGCCCGGAACCGAGCCGCGATGAACGTGCGGAAGCTAGAGGCAACGTGAGACGGTGGCATTGCATGTTTGTGAAGGTTTGATGAAGTTGGGTGGCGTTAAGGGCCCGACTCGCGCCAACTTTTCACTTTATTGAAATATTTTGCCGTTTCATGGGCCTGCGCGGCCGGTCAAAAGCCGGTTTCTCGTCTTTTTTTGAACCCTGCGTTACCATGCGGCTCCCGTCCGGAACCTGTTGAAAAGGCTGTGCCATGAAGCGTTTCTTGCTGTTTCTGTCGCTGGTCCTGGCGGCGCCGCTGGCGCGCGCCGCCGATGCCATGCCGCAGATCACCGTGTTCGCCGCCGCGTCGCTGACCGATGCGCTGGGCGAGCTGGGCAAGGCTTATGAAGCGCAAGGCAAGGGCAAGGTGATCGCCTCGTTCGCGTCGAGTTCCGACCTCGCCCGCCAGATCGAGCACGGCGCGCCGGCCGATCTGTTCATCTCGGCCGATCAGCAATGGGCCGATTACCTGGATCAGCGCGGCCTGCTCGACAAAGCCAGCCGCCTCGATCTGCTGCGCAACGAGCTGGTGCTGGTGGCGCCGGCGGACAGCGCGGTGCCGCTGACCATCGGGCCGAACTTCAAGCTGGCCGACGTGCTGGGCGACGGCCGGCTGGCGGTCGGCGATCCCGATCATGTGCCGGCCGGCATCTACGCCCATCAGGCATTGGAATCCTTAGGGGTCTGGGCCTCGGTCGAGCCGAAGCTGGCCCGGGCCGGTTCGGTGCGGGCCGCCCTGCTGTTCGTCGAGCGCGGCGATTGCGCGCTGGGCATCGTCTATCGCAGCGACGCCCAGTCCGACCCCAAGGTGAAGATCGTCGGCACCTTCCCGGCCTCCAGCCACTCGCCGGTGGTCTATCCCGCCGCGCTGGTGGCCGGCCATCATGACGAAGCCGCGGTCGGGTTCCTGCATTTCCTGACCACCCCCGAGGCGGGCGCGGTCTTCCGGCGCTTTGGTTTCGACATGGGACGCCCCGGATGAAATATGCTTTGATGTTCACTCTACGGAGGTGCCGCGTGCGATTTCATTTGGCTTTATCGTTCCTGCTGCTGACGGCGTCTCTGCCCGGCGCGGCGGCAACCCTGAAGCTGCAGATTTCCGACCAGGGCGGAAAGTCCCTGGCCGATGCCGTCGCGTCTCTGTATCCCGAGGCGCCGGACGTGGCGCCGGGCAAGCCGATGCCGCCGCATGACCATTTCATCGACCAGAAGGACGAAACCTTCGTGCCGCTGGTCGAGGTGGTGCCTCTGGGCGAAGTGGTGATCTTCCGCAACAGCGACCGCACGCGCCATCACGTCTATACCTTCTCGCCGCTGGCCACGCCGCCCTTCGACTTCATTCTGAAGCCCAACGAGGTTTCGGCGCCGATCCATCTGACCAAGCCGGGCGTGATTCCGGTCGGCTGCAACATCCATGATTTCATGATCAATTACCTGGTCGTCACCGACAGCCGCTGGGCGGCCAAGTCGGACGACAAGGGTTCGGTGACCCTGGCCGACGTGCCGCCCGGCACTTATACGGTGAAGTTGTGGCATCCCCGCCTGCGGCCCGGTGCCGCGCAGCCCAGCCAGACCGTCACCGTGGCCGGCGACCAGGCCTCGGCGTCCTTGTCCATGACCGTGATGGCTCCTCCCCGCGAGGATGACCGCGACCATTACTAGGGAGCACTAGGGTGGCTTTCGGTTTCCGCAACCGTTTGGCGGTGTTCATGATGGCGACCCTGGTGGTGGTGCAGGGCGCCACCGCCTTGACCGTCTATCGCGTCACCCGCCAGGCCCTGGTGACCCAGAGCGAGCACCGGCTGATCGGCTCGGCGGAATTGTTCGCCCAGCAGCTCGAAGCGGTATCGCAGCGTGTCGCCGACAGTGTCCAGGTGCTGTCGCTCGATTACCCGCTGCGCCAGGCGGTGGCGTCGCAGAACGACCAGACCGTGCTGTCGGCCCTGCGCAATCACGGCCGCCGCGTCGGCGCCACCCGCATGCAATGGATCGGCCTCGACGGGACGATCCGCGGCGACACCGCGGTTCCTGCCAGTGTCGGCAAGGCTTTCGATTTCCCCGACATGCTCGACGACGCCGCCTCGGACGGCAAGGCGCGCGGCATCTCCATCCTGGGCGGCAAGGCCTATTGGATCGTGCTGGTGCCGGTGATCGCGCCGATTCCGATCGCCTATATCGGGGCGCATATCCCTCTCGACGACGCCATGATCGACAGCCTGCGCCGCCTGTCCTCGCTGCCGCCCGAAGTGGTGCTGGCCGCCAACAAGGGCGAAGGGCATTGGGAAGTGCTGGCGAAGAGCGTCGAAGGTCCGGACGTGCTGGCCCAATTGCTGCCCAATGGCGCGCCGCCGGTGCTGTTCAAGCCGGTCCTGATGCATCAGGGCGCGCGCAGCGATATCGTCATGGCATCGGCCCTCGATGTCCGCCACGGCCCGGCCATCGTCGCGGTGGTCGGCCTGTCCCTCGACGAAGCGCTGAAGCCCTATGATCCGGTGATTTTCGCCGCGCTCGGCCTGCTGCTGATCGGCCTGTTCGCCGCCTTGTTCGGCACCGGCCTGATCGCCCGCAGCGTCGCCCGGCCGCTCGAAGTCCTGGCCGCCGTGGCGCGGCGCATCGCCGGCGGCGACTACACCCCGCCCGAGCCGACCACCCAGACCGACGAGATCGGCCAGCTGAACGGCGCGCTGGGCAATATGGTGGTGGCGATCGGCGAGCGCGAGGAGCGCATCCGCTTTCAGGCCAGCCACGATGCGGTGACGGGCCTGCCCAATCGCGTCAGCCTGATCGAGGAGGTCGATGCGGTGCTGCGCGACCGGCCCGGCAAAGAGGCGGCGATGCTGTTGGTCGGCGTGCCGCGCCTGCAGGAGATCGTCAATACGCTGGGCCATGATTTCCGCGACCGGCTGATGCGCTTCGTCGGCGAAAGGCTGCGCGACGCGGCGGGCGAGGATGGTCACGTGGCGCGGGTGTCCGATATCGCCTTCGCGGCCTGGTCGCCCTCCTGGCGGCAGGCGGAAAGGCGGGCCAATGCCCTGTCGGCGGCGGTGGGCGACGTCTATCGCGAGGGCGACGTCACCGTCGACATCGCCGCCGCCGTTGGTATCGCCCTGGCGCCCGAACATGGCAATCAGGCCGGCCTGCTGCTGCAGCGGGCCGACATCGCCCTGCATGACGCCCTGGCCCGGGTCGAGGATCGCATCGTCATCTATGATCCGGACAAGGACCAGCATCGCTCGGACCGGCTATCTTTGATGCGCGACCTGCGCGAGGCGCTGGAGGTCGGCGGGCTCAATCTGCATTGCCAGCCCAAGGTGGATCTCGGCTCCAATCTGGTGGCCGGCGCCGAGGGCCTGGTGCGCTGGACTCATCCGGTGCGCGGCTTCGTGTCGCCCGACAGCTTCATCGGCCTGGCCGAGGAAACCGGCAATATCCGCCGCCTGACCAATTGGGTTCTGGAAAGCGGCGTGCGGCAGGCCGCCGATTGGAACCGGCGCGGCATGCGCATCCGCATGTCGGTCAATCTATCGGTGCGCGATCTGGGCGATCCCCAGCTGGCCGAGCGCGTGCTGGGCCTGTTGAAAGAGCACTCGGTCGACCCGTCGGACGTGGTTCTGGAAATCACCGAGAGCGCGATCATGGGCGAACCCGATGCCGCCATCCGCATGCTGCGCAATCTTGCCGATCAGGGCATCGATCTGTCGATCGACGATTTCGGCGTCGGCCAATCCTCCTTCGCCTATCTGCGCCGGCTGCCGGTGCGCGAGATCAAGATCGACAAATCCTTCGTCCTCAAGCTGGGCGACAGTCCCGAGGATGCCACCATCGTCCGTTCGATCGTCGAGCTGGGCCACAACCTCGGCTACAAGGTCACCGCCGAAGGCGTCGAGGACGAAGGCAGCTTCTCCTTCCTGCGCGAGATCGGCTGCGATTACGCCCAGGGCTATTACATCTCGAAAGCGCTGCCATCCGACGGCTTCGACCGCTTCGTCACCGAGGGGCGCTGGTCGGCGCGCCTGAGGGAAACGGCGCCATGAGACGCCTTGCTCTATCTCTGGTCGTGGCTGGGCTTCTGGTCGCGGGGCCGGGCAGGGGACAGGATCTCAGCGGCGGCGGCTATCTCGATTTGCGGATGGTCAATACCGGGTCGGAACGGGCCCCGGTCGATGGCGGGCCGGGCAAGACGCGCTATGGCGACGATGGCACGGTGGTGCATCTGGCCGAAGCGGCCCTCTACGGCAATCTGCAGCTGACCGAGGACATCCTGGTCTTTGCCGATGTGCGCTATGAGCCGAGCCAGCGCACGGCGGTCGATCTGATCGAATCCTATGTGCGCTACCGGCCCTTGTCGCTGTCGCCCTGGCGCTGGTCGGTCAAGGCCGGCGCCTTCTTCCCGCCGGTTTCCGAAGAGAACACGTCGCCGGGCTGGACCAGCCCCTGGACCCTGACGCCGTCGGCGATCAACAGCTGGGTCGGCGAAGAGCTGCGCACCATCGGCGCCGAAGGCAAGGTCGAATGGCGCGGCGAATCCGACCGCATCGAGGCCGAGGTGGCGGTGTTCGGCTGGAACGACACCGCCGGCGTCGCATTGGCCGATCGCGGCTGGGCGATGACCGACCGCATCACCGGCGTGTTCGACCGCCTGCGCCTGCCCAATGCCTTGTCGACCGGCGGCAAAGGCGCCGTGTGGCGCGAGCCGTTCAGCGAGATCGACAATTCCCCGGGCTGGTATGCGGGCGTGTCCTGGAAGCATGAGGATTGGGGCAAGCTGGATCTGCTCTATTACGACAACGAGGCGAACCCCAGCGCCTTCGACCAGGAATATGCCTGGCATACCCGCTTCATCAGCGCCGGCACCACCACCGGCGTCGGGCCGGTGACCATCCTGGCCCAGGTGATGAGCGGCACCACCACCATCAATCCCGAGGGCGACGAGGATTACGACACCGACTTCCAGGCCGCCTATCTGCTGCTCGGCTATCGCCTGGGCCGGTGGCGGGTGGCGGCGCGCGCCGATTTCTTCGCTACCGAGGCGCGGAATTACTATGCTCCGATGCGGCTGAGCGAGCATGGCACCGCCCAGACCTTGGCGGTGTCATGGGCACCGATCGACTCTCTGAAACTGACCCTCGAAGGCCTGCGCGTCGATAGTTGGCGCACCCAGCGTTTGTCCTACGGGCTGAGCCCGGGGCAGGTCGACCATCAGATACAACTCGGAGCCAAGTTGAGTTTTTAGACCGTATGTTCGCGCTCTGAAGTGACGGGCGGCCCGCCCCACGGCAAGCTCCTATCGAGGATTGCGCCGGATGGGCCGGTGCCGAGCCTCAAGCTTGGGGAGCGGGCCAGATGCAGAATAACATTTTCGTTGGGCTTGATGTCCACAAGGCAACGTTGTCGGTTGCTGCCGCAGAAGGTGAGCGTGGCGGTGAAGTGCGGGCGATGGGCAACATTGCGCACAACCCAACTCAGATCGCCAAGTTGGCAGAGAAGCTTGGCAAGGCTGGGCGGCGGCTCAGCTTCTGTTACGAAGCGGGCCCTTGCGGCTACGACTTATATCGGCAACTGACGGCGCTGGGACACGATTGCATTGTGGTAGCGCCGTCGCTGATACCGATGAAGGCGGGCGATCGGGTGAAGACCGACCGTCGAGACGCGGTGATGTTGGCCAAGCTGCACCGTGCCGGAGAGTTGACGGCAGTTTGGGTGCCAGATCGCGGCCATGAAGCGATGCGTGACCTTGTCCGCGCGCGTGCCACGGCGGTACAGGTCCTTGGCAAGGCACGTCAGCGTCTACAGGGCTTCCTCCTGCGACATGGGCGGGTTTTTACCGGCAGGAAGGGATGGACGTTTGCTTATTGACGGTGGCTGAGCGCGGTTCGCTTCGACCATCCTGCGCAACAGATTGTGCTGCAGGACTATATCCATGCCGTCACGGATGCCGAGGCCCGCGTCGTTCGGCTGACCACGCAGATTGAGGAGCTGGTGCCGCAGTGGTCGATGGCGCCTGTCGTCGAGGCCATGCAGGCGATGCGCGGGGTCGCCCTGATCGTCGCAGTGACCCTTGTCGCCGAGGTGGGGGACTTCTCTCGCTTTGACAATCCACGCCAGTTGATGGCTTACCTCGGCTTGGTTCCGTCAGAGCATTCGAGCGGTGCTACCGTCCGACGCGGTGGGATCACCAAGGCTGGCAATGCTCTGGCACGACGAGCCCTGATCGAAGGAGCCTGGACCTATCGACTTCAGGCGCGGGTCAGCCTGACGCTACTCCGCCGCATCGATCACTTGCCCCAAAATATCCGCGACATTGCCTGGAAAGCCCAGGTTCGACTATGCGCCCGCTATCGCCGCCTTGCCGCTGCCGACAAACCAAAAACCGTGGTTAACACGGCTATCGCTCGCGAAATGCTGGGCTTCCTTTGGGATATCGCGCGCCAGGTTAAAGTCAGCCCGGCAATCTGACAGCAGAAAGGTCAATAACATCGATGCCCATGGCTGGAGGCGGGACGCGGTGGGAAATCCTCGGCCGCTCTATGAGCCGGCTCTGCCGACGCTCGCCAATTAGACTGAGGCAGTCCCAAGACGAAACCACGGTCATGCGGTAACCAATCCGCGTATGAGAGAATGCTCAACCGTCGCTCTTGGTCCCGCCTCCTGCCTTGGGCATCTTCGGAACATCAAGCCTGGCTATGCCAGAGCCTTTCGGCTGCCCAAATCTATTGACGGCGAACATGAGAGAGCGGTTTGCGATCCCTTGGAATCGCATATTGCTCACGGCGCCGACCGTGTTACGGCATCGGCGCGCCGCGCGCGGCGACCAGCACGGCGTACCAGTCGGCGCGATCGAGGCGGACTTTGAAGACGTCCTTGCACTGGCGGATGCGATCGGGCGACTGGCTGCCGATGATCGGGATGGGCCGGGACGGATGGCTCATCACCCAGGCCAGGGCCACACAGGCGCGCGAAACGCCTTCGCGGTGGGCCAGGCGGTCGAGTTCGTCGACGACCGCGCGGGGCGTTCCGTCCGGGGGCGCGTCGATCAGGCGTCCGCCCGCCAGCGGCGACCAGGCCAGCACCGCCATGTCGCGCTCCATCGCCTGATCCAGCACGCCGTCGGTCATCGGCGCCAGATGCAGCGGCGAGAATTCCGGCTGGTGCGACACCACCGGCAGATCGAGCCAGGCCTGCAGCGCGGCGGTCTGCGCCGCGGTGTAGTTCGACACGCCGACGGCGTCGATCTTGCCGGCGCGCTTCAGCTTGATCAGCCCCTCCGCCACCTCGGCGGGATGGGTCAAGAGATCGGGGCGGTGGATCTGATAGAGGTCGATGCGCTCGATCCCCAGCCGTTTCAGCGAGGCGTTGCACGCTTCCTGCAGATAGGTGGCGCCGGAATTGTAGGGAATGCCCGGCACGATGCCGCCCTTGGTGGCGATCACCATGCCGCGGCGCAGGCCGGAATCCGCTTTCAGAACCTCGCCCAGCAGCGCTTCGGCCGAGCCGAAGCCATGGCTGGAATCGATGCCGTAAATGTCGGCGGTGTCGAACAGGGTGATGCCGATATCGCGGGCGGCGGCGATGCGCTCGCGCGCCGCGGCGGCGTCGCCGCTCATCCGCCACATGCCCCAGGCCAGCGGATGGACGCTGATCTCGCTCTTGCCGAGGGGGCGCGGCGACTCGGAGAGAGGCAGGGCGGTCATGGCGGAAATCCTTACAGCAGGGTGGCGACGTGGTCGGCGATGGCGAGACAGGAGGTCAGGCCGGGACTTTCGATGCCATAGAGATGGACCAGCGGCAAGCCATCATGATCGGCGGGACCGTCGATGCGGAAATCGGCGGCGGCCATTCCGGGGCCGGACAGCTTGGGCCGGATGCCGGAATAGGATGGGGTGAGGCGCGCGGGATCGAGCCCCGGCCAATAGCGCCGGATCGAGTCGGCGAAGGCCTCGGCGCGGAGAGGATCGACGCGGTAATCGATCTCGCCGATCCATTCGACGTCGGGGCCGAAGCGGGCCTGGCCGGCCAGATCGAGGGTGAGATGGATGCCCAAGCCGCCCGGTTCGGGCAGCGGATAGACCAGCCGGCGGAACGGCGATTTGCCGCTCAGCGAGAAATAGCAGCCGCGCGCCAGCCAGCTTTCCGGCACCCGTCCGGCCGGGAAGCCTTCGATGCGCCGCGCCAGGGCGGGAGCGCCGAGACCGGCGGCGTTGATCAGCAGATTGGCGGCAAGGGCGGGCCGGTCTTCGCCATTGATCGAGATCTCGACGCCATTGCCGGTCAAGCGGGCGGCGGTGATTTCGGTGTTGCAGGCCAGGACGGCGCCATTGGCCTCGGCCTCGCCCAGCAGCGACAGCATCAGGCCGTGGCTGTCGATGATGCCGGTCGAGGGGGAATAGAGCCCGGCGGCGGCCTTGAGCTCGGGTTCGAGATGGCGCACGCAGGCGCCCGACAGATGGTCGATATCGTCGACGCCATTCTCGGCGGCCTGGCGGGCCAGGGCTTCGAGGCCGGGGATCTGATCGGCGCCGGGTGCTACGATCAGCTTGCCGCATCTGCGATGCTCGACTCCGTGGCTGGCGCAATAGGCGTAGAGTCGATGCTTGCCCTCCACGCACAGACGCGCCTTGAGCGATCCGGTCGGATAGTAGATCCCGGCATGGATCACCTCGGAATTGCGCGACGAGGTGCCGGTGCCGAAGGATTCGGCCTTTTCCAGGATCACCACCTCGCGCCCCGAGGCCGCCAGGGCGCGGGCGACGGCCAGTCCGACCACGCCCGCCCCGGCGATGACGATGTCGGTGCGGTCGGTCACGCCGGCCGCCACTCGATCTCGGGCGGCTCGCGGAAGGCGAAGCGCTTGAGATGCTTGTCGATCACGTCCTGCAATTTCTCCAGCGAGGCGTCGTCGCGGCAGTCGAGTTCGAGATGCAGGACCGAAGCCGTGGCGTTCAGCACGCAATCGCCGGCCGGAAAGCGGATCATGCCGCGATTTTCCTGCAGGCTGACCGCGAGTTCGCTGTTGTGCGAGAAATGGGCGCAGAGCTGGCCGAGATAGCGGCTGCCCCATTCGGTGCGGATGTCGGCTGTGGATGCGCTCATGATCAGATTTCCTCCACGGACCGGGCGGCCTGGTCAAGGATATCGGTCAGAGCGCGGACCTGCTCGTCGGTCAGGGTCTCGCCGCCGCGCATCTTTAGGCGGACCGCCATCATGAGATTCTCCAGGGCGCGGATCACCGAAGCCGGCGGGCCGCGGCGGGCGCCGCCGATGCGGGCCATGATGGCGTCGATGGTCGGCTTGTTGCGCCGATATTCGGCCTCGCCCTCGGGGGTCAGGGTGTAGAGCTTGCGGTTGCCGGTCTGCTCGCCGACCACGGCCAGGCCCATTTCCTCGAGCAGGGTCAGGGTCGGATAGACCACGCCCGGGCTCGGGCTGTATTCGCCGCCGACCCGCTCTTCCAGCTCCTTGATGATGTCATAGCCATAGCGCGGCTTCTCCGCCAGCAGGCCGAGCACGACCCAGCGCAGATCGCCATGATCGAAGACGCGTCCGCCGCCATGGCGGTGATGGCCGCGTCCGCGCCCGAAGCCCCGGCCGAAGCCGCGTCCGAAACCATGGCGGTGATCGTCATGGTCATGATCGTGGGCGTCGCGGCGCCCGAATCTGTGCATGAAATGATGATGGAACATGAGTGCCTCCGTTATTACGAGATATATCGTGATCAAGATATATCTAGATAGAACGGATTTTTCAACCCCCGAGCGACGCCATCAGCGAATCGACGATGCTCTGCAGAGGCAGGGCGATGTCGACGATGGCGGCATCCTGCGGTTCCTCCAGGGTGTCGAGCTGGCTTTGCAGCAAAGCGGGATTGAAGAAATGGCCCTGCCGTCCGGCCAGTCGTTCGGCCAGCAATTCCGGCGTGCCGCGCAGGTAAACCAGCTTGCATTCACCCCTCGGATCGAGAATGCGGCGATAGTCCGCCTTCAGAGCGGAACAGGCGAAAACATGGCTGGTTCCGCGTATGCTGACATTGCGGATGGCGTCGCCGATGGCGCGCAGCCAGGGCAGGCGGTCTGCGTCGGTCAAGGGGATGCCGGCGGCCATTTTGGCGCGGTTGGCTTCCGAATGAAACGAATCGGCGTCGGTGAAGGGGCACTGCAGCCGGGCGGCGAGGGTCTGTCCGACGCTGGTCTTGCCGCTGCCCGAGACGCCCATGACGAGAATGATCAAGATAGGTTATCCTTAAGGGGAACTATATGCCCAATGGGAGAATGAAACGTGAGTCTGACTGAACGCTTCGAAGAGGCCGTCGCGAAATCCAAGACCTTGACGACGCGCCCCGACAACCAAACATTACTCAAGATTTACGCCCTCTATAAGCAGGGAACGCAGGGCGACGTGCAGGGGGACAAACCCGGTTTCGTCGATATGGTGGGCCGTGCGAAGTATGAGGCGTGGGAAGGTCAGCAGGGGAAATCCCAGGACGATGCGATGAACGAATACATCGCTTTGATCGACCGGCTGGCCGACGAGGCTTTTTGAGTTAACTTTTTTCCTTACAGGGGGATATCGAGATGGTCGATTTCATCGTCAATGGACAGAAGAAGTCTGTCGACGCGGATGCAGACATGCCGTTGCTTTGGGCGATCCGCGACCATCTCGACATGACCGGCACCAAGTTCGGCTGCGGCATCGGCGCCTGCGGCGCCTGTACGGTGCATATCGACGGCTCGCCGGCGCGCGCCTGCCAGACCGCCTTGTCGGACGTGGCCGGGCGCCAGGTGACCACCATCGAGGGCGTCAACGGCAAGGTGGCGCATGCGGTGCAGTCGGCCTGGCAGAAGCTGGACGTCGTGCAGTGCGGCTATTGCCAGTCGGGCCAGATCATGTCGGCCATCGCGCTGCTGACCGATACGCCCAAGCCGACCGATGCGGATATCGACAATGCCATGGATGGCAATGTCTGCCGCTGCGCCACCTATCACCGCATCCGGGCCGCGATCCACGCCGCCTCCGCCGAGCTGGGAGCCTGAGCCATGTATATCAAGCCGCCCGCCGCTCAGCCGGTCCCCTCGCGCCGCACCTTCCTCAAGCTGATGGCCGCCTCGACCGGCGTTCTCGCCGTCGGTTCGGTGCTGTCCGTCACCACGGCTTCCGCCGCTGAGACGCCCGCCGCGCCGCCGACCTTCCCGAAGCAGCCCGACGCCTTCGTGCGGATCGCCCCCGACAACACCGTGACCGTGGTGGTCAAGCATCTCGACAAGGGCCAGGGCATCGCCACCGGCCTCGCCACCATCGTGGCCGAGGAACTGGACGCCGATTGGAGCCAGGTCCGCACCGAATTCGCTCCGGCCGTGGTGCCGCTCTACGCCAACCGCGCCTTCGGTATCCAGGGCACCGGTGGTTCCTCGGGCATCAATAATAGCTGGGACGAGCTGCGCTATTCCGGCGCCGCCGCCCGCGAGATGCTGGTCGCCGCCGCCGCCCAGGAATGGAGCGTGCCGGCCTCCGAGATCACCGTCTCCAAGGGCGTGATCTCGCACGCCAAGTCCGGCAAGAAGTCCAATTTCGGCGCCCTGTCGGCCAAGGCGGCCGCCCAGCCGGTGCCGCAGGAGGTCAAGCTCAAGGACCCCAAGGAGTTCAAGCTGGTGGGGGCGGCCCATCTGCCGCGCGTCGATTCGGTGGCCAAGACCACCGGCCAGGCCAAATTCTCGCTCGATATCCGCCGCCCGAACATGGTGCGCGCGGTGATCGCCCGCTCGCCCCGCTTCGGCGGCAAGGTGAAGTCGTTCGACGCCACCGAGGCCAAGGCGGTCAAGGGCGTGATCGATGTGGTGCAGGTGCCGAACGGCGTGGCGGTGCTGGCCAAGGATACCTGGACCGCCAAGCAGGCCCGCGAAAAGCTGAAGATCGAATGGGACGACAGCGCCGCCGAGACCCGCTCGACCGCGCAGATCCTGGCCGACTACAAGGCGACCGCGGCCAAGGAAGGTCTGCCGGCCAACGTCAAGGGCGACAGCGGCGCGGCGATGGCCAAGGCGGCCAAGGTGGTCGAAGCCGAGTATGTCTTCCCCTATCTGGCGCACGCGCCGATGGAGCCCCTGAACGCGGTGGTCGAGATCACGCCGCAGGGCGCGGAAATCTGGGCGGGCTCGCAGTTCCAGACCGTCGAGCAGGGCACCGCCGCGGCGATCCTCGGCCTCAAGCCGGAGCAGGTGCAGATCCACACCACCTGGGCCGGCGGCAGCTTCGGCCGCCGCGCCACCGTGACCGCCGACTACATCGCCGAAGCCGCGTCGGTGGCCAAGGCGACCGGCGGGAAATACCCGGTCCAGCTGGTCTGGACCCGCGAGGACGACATCACCGGCGGCTATTACCGCCCGATGTGGTACCAGAAGATGCGCGCCGGTCTCGACGCCAGCGGCAAGGTCGTGGCCTGGGAGCACCGCATCGTCGGCAAGTCGATCATCACCGGCACGCCATTCGAGAAGGTGATGGTCAAGGGCGGCGTCGACGCCACCTCGGTCGAGGGCGCCGCCGACATGCCCTATGCGGTTCCCAACATCCATATCGACGTGCATAACGCCACCTCGCCGGTGCCGGTGCTGTGGTGGCGCTCGGTCGGGCACAGCCAGAATGCCTATGCGGTCGAGACCTTCATCGACCGCCTGGCGCATGAGGCCAAGCAGGACCCGGTCGCCTATCGCCTGGCGCTGATGCAGGGCCAGGAACGCTCGGCGGCGGTGCTGAAGCTGGCGGCAGAGAAGGCGGGCTGGAGCAAGAAGCTGCCGGCCGGCCATGCGCGCGGCATCGCGGTGGCCGAATCCTTCGGCAGCCATGTCGCCCAGGTGGTCGAGATCAGCAAGGACAAGGACGGCAAGATCAAGGTCGACCGCGTCGTCTGCGTGGTCGATTGCGGCATCGCCGTCAATCCCGACGTGATCAAGGCGCAGATGGAAGGCGGCATCGGCTATGGGCTGGGCGCCATCCTGCGCGACGAGATCACCCTGACCGACGGCAAGGTCGACCAGACCAATTTCGACAGCTACATGCCGCTGCGGATCAGCGACATGCCGAAGATCGAAGTGCATATCGTTCCCTCGGGCGTTCATCCCAGCGGCGTCGGCGAACCCGGCGTGCCGCCGCTCGGGCCGGCGCTGGCCAACGCCGTTTTTGCCCTGACCGGCAAGGCTGTAACCGAGCTGCCGATGAGCAAGTCGGACTTGATCTGACGTATAGGGGGCGCCCGAAGACGGCAACTGACCCGTATTAGTAGGGGCTTTTGCCGTCCTTTGGAGACGTTCGATGAGTGTCAGCACCGCGCAGGTCGTTACCCTGCTGGAAAATGTCCTGTTCGAGTCCGCCACCCTGGCTCAGGCCAATGCCGCGAGCTGGGTGGCGAAATCGCAGAACATCGTTGGCGAGGGGACCGTGGCGGGGCTGGCTTTGGCGATGGCGCAAAGCCCCGAGGCGACCATCGTCCAGCAGGTCGTGCGTTATTACGAGGGCGCTCTCGGCCGCGCGCCCGGCGGCACCGAGATCCTGTATTACGTCAATATCGTCGAAACGGGACTGACCTCCGCGCAGATCGCCCAGGGCGCCAGCGCGGTGCCTCAGTCCTCGTGGAACATCATCGCCGCCGATTTCGCCAATTCGCCCGAATTCCAGACCATTTCCGGCAGTTCCGACGTGGTCACGGCGCTTTATCTCAACATTCTCGGCCGCACGCCGGCCGCGTCCGAAGCGGCGTTCTACCAGAACCAGATTTCCCAGGGTTACACGCCCTCGCTGCTGGTTCAGGAATTCACCAATTCGCCGGAATATCAGACCCAGGTTGGCGGTGATATCACCGGTGCCCTGGCCGCCTACGGCTCGCAAGTCGCCAATGGCACGACGCCTTCCGTCATTCCGCTGAGCAGCACCGCGCACGTCACCACCGTCAATCTCGGCAGCGCCGCCCTGACGGTGACCGGCGGATTGCTGACCCAGGAAATCATCGTGCTGGGGACGGCTGCTACGGCAGGGCAGTCGGCGGTTACCGCAGTTGCCGGTGTCATTGGCGTAGCCGGCGTCACCGCCGCCACCGGTGTGCAGGGAGTGACTGCCGTTACGGCCGTTACGCCGGTGGCCGGACAGGCCGCCGTTACGGCAGCCTCGGACGGAGCGGTGACCGTCAATGACAACGCCTTCGCGTCGGGCGGCCCCGGTACGGTGACGACGGTCAATCTGGCCAATACCGGCGCCGGTTCGATCATCAACGACAATGCCCTGACCACCCTCGATCTGACGGGCACCGCCGGCAGCGTGACGATCAACAACAATACGTCCGGCCCGCTGACGCTGAATCTCTCGGTGAACGGGCTGTTGGCGATCAGCAACGCCATTACCGATACCAACAAGGAGGTCACGACCCTCAACGTCTCGGCCATCACGGCGGACTCGACGCTGCAGGCTTTCGTGGATTCCAACCTGACGACGCTCAATGTCTCAGGCACCAATCAGCTGACCCTGGAGACGATCAACAGCTCGCTGACGGCTCTGAACGTTACCGGCGGCGCCAGCTTCAGCGACGGCGCCACCGCGCATGGAACCGGCCTGGCCGCCTTGGGCGCCGCCTTGACCATCGCCGACAGTTCGACCGGCACTTTCACGGCGGCGCTGGACGACACGAAGCAGAGCTTTACCTCGAGCGGAGCCGGCGCCGACATCATCATGGTCAGCGCCCTCACCGACGCTACCAAGACCTTCACCGCCGGCAGTTCGACGGCTAATGAAATCGTGTTCGAAGGGGGCGCTTATGCGCTGACCTCGGCCTCGAAGGGCATGTTCGTCAATTTCCAGATCGTCGGCGTCGCCGCCAATGTCACCGGCACCGTGGATCTCTCGGTGATCGATCCGACCGCCACAGGCCTCGAAGTGAGGGGGGCGGGGACCATCACCTTCTCCAATTCGGCGGCCACCGCGCTGACCCTCGACACCACCACGAGCGGCGCCTCGGTGACGATCAAGAATGCCGACAGCACCGGCGCCAGCGACAGCCTGGCCGTCGCCATGTCCTCGGCGGTCAACAGCCTCACCCTGCAGGATGCGAAGGGCGTCGGCATCGGCACGCTTTCGATCACGAACAATCTTCTCGCCAGCGAGACGGATGTCACCCCCGCCCATACGATCACCACGTTGACCGATAATGGCCTGTCCACGCTCAATGTCGCCGGCACCGCGGGCCTGACGATCACGACGCTGAGCTCGTCCGGCACGGCGACCAGCCTGACGCTCAATAACGGCTCGACCGATGGCTATGGCCTGACCATCGGTACGCTTTCCTCTGGCGCCTCGCTGACCACCCTGGCCTTCGCGGGGGCCGGCGTGACGACGGTCAGCTCGCTGACCGCGGTCACGACCACGCTCAGCATCTCGAACAGCGGCAAGACACTCGACCATGTCGGCACGATCACCGACGCCAGCCTGACCTCGCTGACCTTGGCCGACAATGTGGCCCTCGGCCAGGCGGCAACCGCTCTGACCACCAACGGCTTGCAGGATGCCGCAACCACCGGCGTCACCGTGGCGGGCAGCGCGGATAATGCCCATGTCACGGTCAATTTGACCCAGGGCGCCGCCAAGGGCGCCACCGACACCATCACGCTGGGCAACGGCAATAATGTGGTGGTCGACGCCAGCACCGCCGGCACGGTCTCGGTCTCGTTGGGCAGCGGGGCCAATTTGGTCGAGCTGGGCGGCGCTTCGCTCGATACCACGGGGGTCTACACCGTGACCCTGGCGGCGCGCACCGCCACGCCGCCCAACGCCATCGTCATCGGCGCCGCCGGCACCAATTACGCCAGCGCGCCCAATCTCACCGTCACCGGGGCCACCAAGGGCGACGTCATCGCCTTCGGTAACGACGTCCTGTCGTCGGCGTCGACCCTGACCGCGACCACCCTGACCTCGGCCACCAGCGTTGCGGGCGCCATCGCCGTGCTCGAAGCGGCGGCTACCAGCGCTCACAAGGTCGTCTACGGCGTTTATGGCGGCAACACCTACATCGTCGAAACGGCCACCGGCACCCTGAGCGGAACCGATACCACGGTGGTGGAGCTGATCGGGGCCCAGACTCTGACCGCGTCGTCCGGCTATGTCACCGTCGGCACCACGGCGTCGACCTTTACCGGCGGCGGCCTGGGCGGCGCCAGCTTCGGTATTCCGGCCGGCACCGTCACCAATCTCACCCTGGCAGCGGGCACCAATGTGGTCACCCTGACGGGCCCTTCCGCCGGCGTCACCGACACCTTTGTCAGTCTTGCTGCCACGACCGGCCTTACCGTCAATTATCAAGCTACCAGCGGCACCGACACCATCCAGATGTCCGGCATCGACAGCAATATCAACAGCCTGATCATCAATGACACGTCGACCGCCAGCGCCGGCCTCACCATCGGTTCCTTCACGGACGACGGACTGACCTCGGTGACTTACAACAACAGCGCGGCGACCGGCGCGGTCATGACACAATCCGCCCTGACCAGTTCCAGCCTTAATACCATCAATCTGACGGGCGGCGTGTCCGGCCAGGCCACCAACGTCTATTTCATCTCGGCGACCCTCACGACCGCGGGAGCGGTTACCGTCAATGACAGCAATATCGGCACCGGCACCACGACGATGGGTCTGACTCTGAGCGGTGGGCCGAGCGTGCTGACCCTCAACATGACCGGCGCCGACACTTTGGCGACCGGGGCCTTGACCGACAACAACCTGACCACCCTCAATTTGAAGGGCAGCGGGACCGGCAAGATCAATGTCGGCGCCTTGAGCGATTCTTTATCCGGCACCTTCACCGTCAACGACACCAGCACCTCTTCCAGCGCGTCGGTAATCGTGCTGACCGGTCTGTCGGCAGCCACGACGCTGGCGGTGAACAGCAGTTCGGCGGGCAGCCTGACCGACAGTTCCACCTATTCGGACTCGGCCCTGGCCACCCTGGCCCTGGCCAATACCGGCGCTGGCGCCATGACCATCGGCGGCGGCGGCATCAGTACAGCAGCCCTGACGACGGTCACCATCACAGGCAGCGGTACCGGCTCCATCACCGCCGGCACCCTGAATGACACGAACAGCGCCGCCCTGACCATCACCGACAGCAGCACCTCGACCGGCCTCGTCACACTGCCTTTGACCGGTGTCTCGGCGACCACGAAAATTACCATCGCCGACAGCGCTACCGGCAGCCTGTCCCTCGGCACGATCACGGATTCCGCTCTGACGACCCTGGCCCTGACCAACAGCGGTGCCGGCACCCTGACGCTCGGCACCATCCATGCCGATGCGATGACCAGCTTCACCTTCGGCGCTTCGGGCACTGGCGGGATTTCTCTGGGAGCCATCACCGACGCGGTGGCGGGTGCGCTCACTATTACAGACTCGTCGACCAGCACGACCGCCACATCGCTGTCGATCGCCTCGCTGCCCAATGCCACGGCCCTGACGGTCGCGGATAGCTCCGCCGGTGCGCTGACAGTCGGCGGCTTTACCGCCGCCGCGGCCACGCTGACCCTCAACAACACCGGCTCGGCGGCGCTGACCGCCAGCGGCATCACCGACAGCGCCGCGGCCCTGACCCTGGCGATCACCGGCAGTGGCACCGGCACTGAAGCGATTACCCTGGTGGCCACCGGTGCCACGTCCCTGACCATCACCGATGCCAGCACTTCGACCGGTGCAGCCACTGTGACGCCGACCATGACCGGCGGTGCCGCCAGCCTGACGGTGACCGACAGCGCCGCGGGCACGCTGACCATCGGCGCGGTGAGCGATGCCAATCTGACACAGGCGTCTCTGACCAATACCGGAAACGGCGTGCTTACTCTGAGCGGCATCACCGGCGCCACCGCGCTCGATGCGCTGACTTTCTCGGGCAGCGGCTCTATCGTGACGGCCGTGACCACCACCGCCTCCAGCGGGACCATCAGCCTTACCGACACCGACAGCGGCACGGTTACGCTGAGTTCGCTTAGTGTCGGCACCACGGCAACCGATACCGGCGACCTGACGATCAGCGGTTCCGCCGGGAACCTGACCGTTACCAGCGGCACCGCCTATGTGACCGGGATCGGGCTCAGCAACAGCGGTTCCGGCCTGATCAATGCCACGCTGACCGATCCCGATACCGGCGCCCTTACCGTCACGGTGTCCGGTTCGGGGCGGACCCAGCTGAACCTTACCCACACGACGGGCGCGACCACGCTGACCCAGAGCGGGTCCGGCAATCTCACTCTGACGCTAACCGACAGCGGCAGCGGCGATACCATCACGCTGGGCGGCGGTTCCGACACGATCACGCTGGCGAGCGGCCGTGCTACCGGCGATACCTTCGTGTTCTCGGTGGGGCCGGCCTCGGCCCTGACGGTCAGCCCTGTCACCGCCGATATCTTTCATAATTTCCTGACCGATACCGCCACGGTGCAAGGGGATACCCTGTCGATCGGGCTCAGCAGCACCAACATCCTGAGCAGCGCCGACGCCAGCAATCTGTGGACCATCGGCGCCAACGGCATGATGACCAAAGCCGGCGCCTCGGTGCTGAACTTCATCTCGTTCGTGCAGACGCTTACCCAGGCTCAGGGAGTCAGCGGCGTAAGCGGCGTCGCCGGCTTCTATGACGGCACCAACAGCTGGATCGCCTATAACGACCATGGCGGCCATGTGTCGGTGATCGAGATCGCGGGCGTTCAGATCTCGGGCATCGAATCCGGCACGCTGGGCGCCGGATTCGTGCATATCACGTAAGAGGGCCGTCGGACTGGCGCGCCTGCAGGTGCGCCGGCCACAGCTCCTGCAGCGTGTCCAGCGGCTCGCCGCGCAGATGGAGCATCAGCAAGTCGATCAGCCGGCGGCCGGCGGCCCGCACGCGGAAGCCGCCGGTGGTCAGGGCCGGCTCGATCTGCCCCGAGAACGGCATGTCGCCATATCCCACCACCGAGATGTCCCGCCCAGGCTGCTTGCCGAGCTGGCGTACGGCCTTCATCGCGCTCATCGCCAGCGGGTCGCTGTCGCACAGCAGGGCGGTGATCCGAGGGTGCGTTTTCAGTAATTCGGCGATCGGTTCGGCAGCGGAGTCGCCGGACGGATCGGCCGTCAGTTCGAGCGCCGGATCGAGCGGCAGTCCCGCTTCGGCCAGCGCTTTGCGATAGCCGGTGCGCCGATAGGCCGAGAAGGTGAAAGAAGGCGGCGTCCCGACATGGGCTATCTGCTTGTGGCCGAATCCGATCAGGCGGCGGCCGGCGGCCAAAGCGGCGGCGTGGCTGTCGACATCGAGCCAGGGATGGCGGTCCGATTGCGGCGTGCGCCCGAAGGTGACGAAGGGAAACCGGCGTTCCAGCAGGTAATCGACGCGCTCATCGGCCTGGCGGATGCGCGAGATGACGATGCCGTCGACCCTGCGCCCTTCGACCAGGCGCTTGATCGCGGTCACTTCGTCGCCATGGGGCGGCGGTACGGTGACGATCAGGTCGAGGCCGGCTTCGGCTACCCGTTCCGCGATGCCGCCGACCAGTTCCGCCTGGAAGGAATGCTCGAACGGGGTCGGGCCGTGCGGCAGCACGATGCCGAACGCGCCGCTTTTGCCCGAGCGCAGTTTCAGCGCGGTGGCGGCGGGAATGTAGCCGGCCTCGTCGGCCGCTTTGCGGACCCGTTCGCGGGTTTGCACGCTGATGTCGGAATGTCCGGCCAGGGCGCGCGAGACCGTTGCCTTGGACAGGCTCAGATGCGCTGCCAACTCTTTGAGATTCATTGTTTTATTGTTCAGCCCAGCATGAATTTGAGAATGAAGACGGCATCCGCCAGGGCCATGACGAGAGTCGGCGTGATGGTCAGCGTGTAGCCGGCGGTGCGGCTTTTCGGATTCTTGATATAGGTGACCGCATAGAGGACCCGGCCGATCGACCAGACCAGGCCGCCCAGACCGGCATAGAGCTCGCCCACCCACACGGCGCACAGCCACAGAGCGGGCAGCATGAGGACCAACTGCTCCAGCGTGTTCATCTGGACGCGGAAGACGCGTTCGAAGTCCGCGTTGCCGGTGCAGGCCGGTGCCGCGACCCCATAACGGGTGCGGGCGCGCGAGACCAGCGCCGTGGTCCAGAAGAAGACGGCGAGGGCGAGCAGCGTGGCCAAAGCACTGTAAGGATGGGGTACCATCGAATAAACTCCCTGGAGCACGCAGGCGATCCTGAGCGCATTATTCCTATAATTGTTACACGCTATCAACGGCCTAGTTGGATAATAAGGAAGATGAAATGAAGACGAAGCTGTTGTGGATCGGGCTGGGCGCCGTCGGCGTGCTGGTTGCCGCCGGTGCCGCGGTGCTGCGCTTCACCCCGGCGGGCGCGTTCGCCGCCAACGCCCCCGCCGTCGGCGCGGGCTATGCGGCGGAACAGATGTGCGGCGGCGTGTTCGTGATGGGCCGCGATCCTGACCAGGTGCTGGCCGACGACATCCTGCCGGTCAATCCGCTGCTGAAATATGCCGAGGTCCGGGTCGAGCGCTCGGATGCCAAGATCACCGCCAAGCTGTTCCATCTGTCGACCAAGACCGCCCTGTTCCGTCCGGGCCTCGGCTGCACGCTGGTCGGTTCCGGGGGCGAAGACGCTCTGAAGGCCCAGGCCAAGGGCGTGGTGCCGATGGAAATGCGCGACCGCCCGGCGCCCTGGCCGGCCGGCGATCTGGTGGAGACCCATGAAAGCCCTGCATTGGCCAAAGCCCTCGACGCGGCTTTCGCCCAAGGGGCCGGCACCCGCGCGCTGCTGGTGGTGCAGGACGGACGGATCGTGGCAGAGCGCTATGCGCCGGGCTTTTCGAAAGACACCCGCTTCCCCGGCTGGTCGATGGCGAAAAGCGTCACCTCGGCGCTGATCGGCACCCTGGCGGCACAAGGCAAGGCCGATCTCGACGCCCCGGCGCCGGTGCCGGAATGGGCTGAGACCCGCGACGGGCGCAAGACCATCACGCTCCGTCAATTGATGACGATGAGCAGCGGGCTGCATTTCACCGAGACCTATCTGCCCGGCGACGACATCACCGCGATGCTGTATCGCCGCGACGATATGGGAGCCTATGCCGCCAGCCGCCCTCTCGACCATCGCCCCGGCGCGGAATGGAGCTATTCTTCGGGCACCACCGACATCGTCAGTCGTCTGCTCTTCACGGCGGCGGGCGGCACGACGGCGGGCGCTTATAATTACATGCGGACCCATCTGTTCGAACCGGCCGGCATGACCAGCGCGGTCTTCGCTCCCGACGCCAGCGGCAGTCCGGTGGGAAGCTCCTATCTCTACATGACGGCGCGCGACTGGGCCCGGTTCGGACAGCTTTATCTGAGCGAGGGGCAGGTCGGCTGGCAGAGGCTGTTCACCAAGGATTGGGCGGCGCAATCCCGTCGTCCCGCCACCTTGGCCGACGGGCGGCATGTGGCCTATGGGTTGCAGTTCTGGCTCAATAGCGACGGGACCGAGGGGGCGAAACTGCGCCTGCCGGATTGCCCCGCCGATCTGTTCATGGCGGAGGGCCATGACGGCCAGGTCGTCGCCATCATCCCCTCGGAACGCGCCGTCCTGGTCAGGCTCGGCCTGACCACCGAAGAGGGGCGGTTCGACACGAATCAGCGCTTCGTCACTATTCTCGACGCTCTGCGGGCGGGCTCCTGAACGATGCGGCGATGCAACTTGTGCGTGATGAAATAATAAAATTTACATAGTTGTTTCAATTTTTGCGTTGTAGGATTGCCCTCATAACCGCAATCCCCCTGGGTCAGCATGATCGACGCCACGCCGCTCACCAGCCGCTACAAGCTCCTCCGCGAAATCGACCTCTATCAGATCGGCAGCGAGGATCAGGCGACATTCCAGCAGATCGAGATGGACCGCATCTACGAGAAGCTGGTCGGCATGTCGATCCTGACCACCGCCGACGCGCTGGATAAGCTGGCCTTCGCCGATTATTGCCTGACCGAGGAACAAGATTTCAAGGAAGCGTCGAACCTGATCCGCCAGGTTTTCGCCGCCTTGCTGATCTCGCTGCGCAACGCGCGTGCCGCCGAGGAAGCCTACGAAGAATTGCCCAGCCTCCCCGAAGAAAAGAGAAGGGCCGCTCTCGGCGAATGACGAGAGCGGCCCTGGTTTTCTAGCGGCTTTTACTCCGCCGGATGCGCCGGCGGTTCCACGCCTTCCGCATCCCTCGGCGTCACCAGCCGGCTGAACTTCGGCACCAGCCATTGCTGGATGTCGTCGATGATGGTGAAGGCGACCGGCACGAACACCAGCGACAGCAGGGTCGAGGCGATCAGCCCGCCGATCACCGCCACCGCCATCGGCTGGCGGAACTCGGCCTGGTTGCCCAGCCCGATGGCGATCGGCAGCATGCCGGCCACCATGGCGATGGTGGTCATGATGATCGGCCGGGCACGCTTGGCGCCGGCGTCGATCAGGGCGTCGAAGCGCGACATGCCATGCTCGCGCTGGGCCATGATCGCGTACTCGACCAGCAGGATCGAGTTCTTGGTGACGATACCCATCAGCATGATGATGCCGATCAGCGCCGGCATCGACAGCGACAGATGGCAGGCCAGCAGGGCCGCGAAAGCGCCGCCGAACGACAGCGGGATGGCGGTCATGATGGTGAAGGGCTGGAAGAAGTTGCGGAACAGCAGGATCAGCACCGCGATGTTCAGCAGGATACCGGTCACCAGCGCCACGGCGAAGCCGACGAACATGATCTGCATCTGTTCGGACGTGCCGTAATTGGGGCGGCTGATGCCGGCAGGCAGCTCCTGCAGCGCCGGCAGCTTGTTGATCTCCTTCATCGCGTCGCCCAGATCCTTGCCGTGCAGATCGGCCTCGACCGCCACCTTGCGGGCGCGGTCGAAGCGGTCGATCTCGGCGGTCGAGGACCCCATGCCGATCTCGGCCACCGCGGTCAGCGGCAGCAGCGAGCCCGACGCGGTACGGACCCGCAGGTTCGAGATGATGTCCAGATCGTCGCGGTACTTCTGGTCGACTTGCACCCGGATCGGCACCTGGCGGTCGGACAGGTTGAACTTGGCCGCGGTGGTGTCGATGTCGCCGATGGTGCCGATGCGGGCGACCTGGGCGATCGAGGACACCGACACGCCCTGCTCGGCGGCGAGGTCGAGGCGCGGCTTGATCAGGATCTCGGGGCGCTGCTGGGCCGCCGTCGTGGTGACGTTGCTCAGGAAGTCGAGGCCCTGCATCTGCTTGCGCAATTCGTTGGCGGTGTTTTCCAGCAGCTCGTCGTCATTCGAGGTCAGCAGGATGCTGACGTCGTGGTCCGACCACCCGTCTATCGCGTTGAAGCCGACCTTGGCGCCGGGGAGCTTCTTGAACTCCTTGTCCATCTCGGCTTCGAAGCTCTTGCGGTCCATGCGCTTGTCGCGGTCGGTCAGGATCACCCATATACGGCCCAGCTGCACCTTGTTGTCGCGCCCGGCGCGGGTCCACACCGTCTGGACCTCGGGGCGGGCCTTCAGCAGGTTGGTGATCCGCTGATTCATGGCGTCGGTGTCCTGCAGCGTCACGCCGGCCGGCAGCTCGTACTGGATCAGCGAGAAGCCGTTATCCTCGTAGGGCGTGAAGCCCGACGGCAGCAGCGCCGCCATGCCGATCGACACGCAGAAGAACAGGAAGCCGAACAGGATGGTCCAGCGGCGATGGCCGAGGCCCCAGCGCAGCAGGCCGAGATAGGTGTCCATCCATTTCGGCTTGTCGTGTTCGACATGCTGGACCGGCTTCAGCATATAGGCGGCCATCAGCGGCGTGATCAGGCGGGCGACCAGCAGCGAGAACAGCACGGCCACCGCGACGGTGATGCCGAACGAGCGGAAATACTGGCCCGGAATGCCCGGCATGAAGGACACCGGCACGAACACGGCGACGATGGTCATGGTGGTGGCGACCACCGCCAGGCCGATCTCGTCGGCGGCCTCGATGGCGGCCTGATAGGGGCGCTTGCCCATGCGGATATGGCGGACGATGTTCTCGATTTCCACGATCGCATCGTCGACCAGGATGCCGACCACCAGGGCCAGGGCCAGCATGGTGACGCTGTTGAGCGTGAAGCCCAGCCATTTCATGATCAGGAAGGTCGGAATGGTCGATAGCGGCATCGCCACCGAGGAAATGAAGGTGGCGCGCGCATCGCGCAGGAACCACCACACCACGCCCACCGCCAGCACGGTGCCCAGTACCAGCGCTTCGATCGAGGCCCAGTAGCTTTCCTTGGTGAATTTGACGAAATCCAGCACCAGCTTGAACTGGATGTCGGGATATTCCTTGTGCAGCTTGTCCAGCGTCTCCTGCACGCCCTTGGCCACGGTCACTTCCGAGGATTGCGGCGCGCGCAGGATGCCGAAGCCGAGCGATTCGACATTGTCGAGGCGCGAGATCAGCCGCTGTTCGGCGGCGCCGTCGACCACGTCGCCCAAGGATCGCAGCGGCACCTTGGCGCCGTTCGGCAGCGAGATCTGGGTGTCGGCCAGCGCTTCGACGCTGCGCGCCGAGCCCAGGGTGCGGATCGCCTGCTCGCCCGAGCCGACATTGCCGCGGCCGCCGGGCACGTCGATATTGAGGGTGCGCATCTGGTTGTTGACCTCGTCGGCGGTGATGCCGGCGGCGGCCAGACGGGTCGGGTTCAGATTGATGCGGATTTCACGGTCCTGGCCGCCCATGCGCTCGATCTCGCCGACGCCATTGACGTGCGACAGGGCGCGGCTCAGCTCATTGTCGACGAACCAGGTGAGTTCGGCGATCGAGCGCTTGGACGAGGTGATGTTGTAGATCTGGATCTCGCCGCCCGACGTGTCGCGGCGGATCACCTGCGGTTCGTAGATGTCCTGCGGCAGGTCCGGACGGATGCGGGCCACCGCGTCGCGCACGTCGCTGGTGGCGCGGTCGGTGTTATAGCCGATCTTGAATTCGAGGAAGGTCGTCGACAGGCCGTCGACCACGGTCGAGTTGATATGGTCCAGCCCCTGGATGGTGCCGACCGCCGTCTCGATCTTCTTGGTGACCTGGGTTTCCAGTTCGGTCGGGGCGGCGCCCGGCCGCGACACGCTGATCGAGACGACCGGGAAGTCGATGTCGGGATTCTGGGTGATGTCGGTGCCGATATAGGAGGCGATGCCGGCGAACATCAGCACGATGAACAGCACGACCGGCGGGATCGGATGGCGGATCGCCGTGCTCGAGATATTAAATCTGGCCATGGCTCACCTCAGTAGCGGGCGGGAGCGGCGGCAGCGGGACTGCCGCTGCCTTCGGCGGTATCGGGGGCGACGGTGACGTGGTCGCCTTCCTTGAGATAGCCGGCGCCGCGCACGACGACCGTATCCCCGGTGGCGACCCCCGACATCACCGCGACCGTCCCGGCGCCGCGCGGGCCCAGCGTCACTTGATGCAGCGAGGCCTTGCCGTCGCCGTCGACGGTGACCAGGGCCGGCTTGCCGTCCATGTAGATCACGGCCTTTTCCGGAACCACCGGGGCGACGGTCTGGGCCAGCGCCACCTTGCCGGTGACATACATGCCGGGCCGCAGGCCCGAACCCTTGTCGACGTCGATGCGGACGCGCCCGATGCGGGTCTTCACATCCACCGTCGGTTCGATCACGCGCACGGTGCCGATCGCCGACAGGCCGTTGGCGGCGCCGTCGACCGACAGATTGACGGTCTGGCCGGTCTTGATCATGGCCAGATCGGCTTCGGGCAGTTCGGCGACCAGTTCGATGCGGTCGTCGCGCAGCAGGCGGAACAGCTCGGCGCCGCCGGCCGAGAACACGGCGCCGACGCGGGCGGTGCGGCTGGAGATGGTGCCGTCGGCCGGCGAGCGGATTTCGGCCTGGCGCAGCTTGGCTTCGGCCAGGGCGACATTGGCCTGGGCGACGCCGACGCGGGCTTCCATGGTGGCGGCGATGGCGCGGCGGTTGTCATGGTCCTGGCCGCTCATCCAGCCACTCTTGACCAGCTCGTCGGCGCGCTTGGCATTGGCGCGCGCCTCGACGGCGTTGGCTTCGGCTTCGTTGAGCGAGGCCTGGGCCTGCTGCAGCTGGGCCTTCAGGACGGAATTGTTGAAACGGACCAGCACCTGGCCCTGTTTGACGCGGTCGCCGATATCGACCAGCACGTCCGAAATGGCCAGGCCTTCGGTCTCGGTGCCGATCGGCAGCTCGTCGCGGGCGGCCAGCGAGCCGGTGATCATCAGGGTGCGCGGCACGGTGCCGTTCTGAACCGGGGCGGCGGTGACGGTCAGGGCCGTGGCCGGCTTGGCCGCTGCGACGGGGGCGGCGGGGGCGTTCGGCTTGAGGGCGACGTAAGCTCCGCCACCGGCGACGGCCAGGCCCAGCAGGCCGGCGATCCACCAGCGCCGGCGCCGCAGCCAGCTCTTCCGGGCGCGGGTCTCGCCCCGCGCCGGAAAGTCCTTCTGCCACTCGCTTTGAAGGGTGGTCATGTTCATCTTCGTTCCCCTATGCCGTCCCGGACCCCGGGACGTGTTAGCCCTGAACCACCACTTCTTCGATCTGATCGCTGACCAGCGTGGGCTGGGCGAAATGACCGAAAGCCGTCGTAACCGAGCCGAAGATCATGGTGACGACCAACAGGCTGGCGAAGAAGATCGCGGCATTGGTGCTGCGATCGAGGCTGCGATACTGAGACATGGTGACTTCCTTCGCGATCTAGTGGTGTGGCGCTGTGCCTCACCTGGATACCGACCTCTATTTCACGAAGCGTGCCAACTCTTGAAGATCGCAGAATTCCTTAGCTTTGTGGCGATGTTGTGACGGCTTTTGCTACATTTTGGCCAAAGTTGCTACACTCATTTGGCGACTTTCGTTAAACGGTGTTCGTCTGTCGACGAACTGCATTATTTATGCCCCTCAGGCGCCGGGCGGGCGCTAGGGCGCCCTGGGCTATCGCGCCAAGCTATACCGACTCAGCACCGCGGCTGTCGGCAGCGCGGCGGACGCTAGCGTCCGTGGAACGATTTCAGGAAATCGTTCCATCCTGGGCTCTTCTGGCCCAAAAATTCATTGAAGATTGACGGTTCGGGACGCCTACAATAGGGTCCGTCTCTTTCCCGCAATTCTTTCGTTCTTCAATTCAAGGGCGCTCATGATCGAAATCGAAGGCCTGCAGAAGAGCTTCGCGCGCGAGGGCGTGGCGACCGCGGTGCTGCAGGATCTGTCCCTGTCGGTGAAAAAGGGCGAGATCTTCGGCATCATCGGCCGCTCCGGCGCCGGCAAGAGCACGCTGATCCGCTGCATCAACCTGCTGGAACGCCCCACCGCCGGCCGCGTCGTCGTCGACGGCCAGGATATCACGGCTCTGTCGGGTGCGGCGCTGCGCGATGCGCGGCGGCGCATCGGCATGATCTTCCAGCACTTCAACCTGCTGTCGTCGCGCACCGTGTTCGACAATGTCGCCTTCCCGCTCGAACTGGCCGGCATGAGCAAAAGCCAGATCGAGGCCGAGGTTCTGCCGCTGCTCGATCTGGTCGGGCTGGCGGAAAAGCGCAGCGCCTATCCGGCGCAATTGTCGGGCGGCCAGAAGCAGCGCGTCGCCATCGCCCGCGCTTTGGCGTCCAAGCCCGCCGTGCTGCTGTGCGACGAGGCGACCTCGGCGCTCGACCCGGAGACGACGCAGTCGATCCTGGCGCTGCTCAAGGACATCAACCAGAAGCTCGACCTCACGATCCTGCTGATCACCCACGAAATGCCGGTGATCAAGGCGATCTGCGACAAGGTCGCGGTGCTGGACAAGGGCGTGGTGGTCGAGCAGGGGCCGGTGTTCGACATCTTCACCGCCCCCAAGGCACCCGTGACCAAGCTGATGGTGCACGACCTGATCGACCGCGATCTGCCCGATTGGTTGGCCAAGAAGATGGCCGAGTACGAGGGCGGTCCCGGCAATCCGATCCTGCGCATCACCTTCTCGGGCCCGCACGCCAACGAGCCGGTGATCGCCGATCTGGTCAAGCGCTTCGACGTGTCGCTGAACATTTTCCAGGCCAATGTCGACTACATCAAAGGTCTGCCCTTCGGCATCATAATCGTCGAGGCGGTCGGGCGCCCGGAGGCGATCGAAGCGGCCATCGCCTATGTCCATTCCCAAGATCTGAAAGCGGAGGTACTCGGCCATGTCGTCGATGATGACCGGGCTGTTGCTTGACGGCCTGTGGGAAACCCTTTGGATGGTCGGGGTCTCCAGCGTGCTGGCGGCGATCGGCGGCGTTCCGATCGGCATCATCCTGGTGATCACCGGGCGTGGCCATATCTGGCCGAACCCGGCGGTACACCGTGTCCTTGGCGCGGCGGTCAACGCCTTCCGCTCGACCCCGTTCATCATCCTGATGATCGCCATCATTCCGCTGACCCGCCTGCTGGTCGGCACCTCGATCGGCACCACCGCGGCCATCGTGCCGCTGACGGTCGCCGCCGTGCCTTTCGTGGCGCGCCTGGCCGAAAGCAGCCTGCGTGAGGTCGATCCCGGCCTGATCGAAGCGGCCCAGGCGATGGGCGCCTCGCCCTGGCAGATCGTCGCCAAGGTATTGGTTCCGGAAGCCTGGCCGGGCATCGTCGCCGGCATCACCATCACCCTGGTCAATCTGGTCGGCTATTCGGCCATGGCCGGTGCGGTCGGCGGCGGCGGTTTGGGCGATCTCGGCATCCGCTATGGCTATCAGCGCTTTCAGCCTGAGGTGATGATCGCCGTGGTGATCGTGCTGATCCTGATGGTGCAGGCCATCCAGAGCGCGGGGGACCGCCTGTCGGCGCGCTTGAACAAGAGACTGATCCGCATGCGGGGGGAAAGCGAATGAACAAGGGGTTGCGTCTGCTCGGTCTGGCCATGGTGCTGCTGGCGGCATTGCCGGCGGCGGCGGAGAATTTCGCCGCCATCAAGCAGCGCGGCGTGCTGCGGATAGGCTGTGAAGGCACTTATTCGCCCTTCTGCTATCAGGACGAACAGGGCACCCTCGTCGGGTTCGACGTCGATGTGGCCAAGGCGGTCGCCGGCAAGATCGGCCTGAAGGCGGAATTCACCCCCTCCAAGTGGGAAGGCATCCTGGCGGCGCTGGATACAGGCCGCTTCGACGTGATCTTCAATCAGGTCACCATCTCGGACGAGCGCAAGAAGGTCTACGACTTCTCGCAGCCTTATACCTTCTCGGGCCTGCAGATCCTGGTGCGCAAGGATCACGTCAAGGACATCAAGGGCCCCGACGATCTGGCCGGCAAAAAGGTCGGCGTGCTGCTCGGCACCAATCACGAGCAGTGGCTGCGCGAGCACACCAAGGCCGATATCCGCACCTATGAGGACGATGCCAGCCGCAACCAGGACCTGCTGGTCGGGCGTATCGACGCCATCCTCAATGACCGGCTGATCGTCGGCGCCGCCGAGAAGATCTATGGCGGCAACATCCTCCCCACCGGTCCGCTGCTGTACGAGACCCGCCAGGCGGCGGCGATCAAGAAGGGCAATGCCGAACTGGTCGCGGCGATCGATCAGGCGCTGCAGGCATTGACGGCCGACGGAACCATGAAGAAGATTTCGGAGAAGTGGTTCTCCTTGGACGTGACTCACCCGTGAACCTGATCGATCCCGATTTGATGGTGAAATCGATCCCCTTCCTGCTGAAGGGGGCCGGTTACACCGTCGAGCTGAGCCTGGGCGGCATGATCTTCGGCCTGGCGTTCGGCTTCGTGATCGCGCTGATGCGCCTGTCCAGGCGCAAGCTGCTGCGCGGCATCGCCCGCACCTATGTGTCCTTCATCCGCGGGACGCCGCTGCTGGTTCAGCTGTTCGTGATCTATTACGGCCTGGCCCAGTTCGGCCTGCGCCTCGATCCGATCCCCTCGGCGCTGATCGGTTTGTCGCTGAACGTCGCGGGTTATACCGGCGAGATCCTGCGCGCCGCGATCGCCTCGATCGACAAGGGCCAATGGGAAGCCGCCAAGGCGCTGGGCCTGTCCTGGCCGCAGACCATGCGGCTGGTGATCATGCCCCAGGCCGCCCGCGTCGCCTTGCCGCCGCTGGGCAACAGTTTCATCAGCCTGGTCAAGGATACCTCGCTGGCCGCCACCATCCAGGTGCCCGAGCTGTTCCGCCAGGCCCAGCTGATCACCGCGCGCACCTTCCAGATCTTCACCATGTATTTCACCGCCGCGGTGCTCTACTGGATCATCTCGACCGCCTTGTCCTGGGTGCAGGAACGGCTGGAGAGGAGGGCCTCGGCCCATATTCGCGCCGACTAAATCGACATAAGACCTTCATTCGAAGTGCTCCGGGCCGTCGGCTATGCTCCGGCCCGGAGGATCGAGTGAACGATCGTTTTCGCCGGGCGCTGGCCCGGAGCAATCCCATCATCTTTGCGCTGGTCGCCGGCATGGCCGGGTTCAGCGCCTATTTCGCCATGTATGCCTTCCGTAAGCCCTTCACGGCGGCGACGTTCGAGGGCGTCCCGGGCTGGCATTCCGCCCTCGACTACAAGATCGCCCTGATCGTGGCCCAGGTGGCCGGCTATGCCTTGTCGAAATTCATCGGCGTGAAGGTCATTTCCGAAATCCAGCCGCGCCGCCGGACGGCGGCTTTGCTCGGACTGATCGGCATCGCCTGGCTGGCGCTGATCGCCTTCGCTTTGATCCCGGCGCCCTGGAATGTGTTCGCCCTGTTCGTCAACGGTCTACCGCTGGGGATGATCTGGGGCCTGGTCTATGGCTTCATGGAGGGGCGGCGTATCTCCGAGGTGCTGGCCTCGATGCTGTGCGCCAGCTTCATACTCTCCTCGGGTGTGGTTAAATCGGTCGGGGTCTGGCTGATGCAGGACTGGCAGGTCAGCCCGTTCTGGATGCCGGCGGCGACCGGCGCGCTGTTCCTGCCGCTGCTGCTGCTCTCGGTCTGGGTGCTGGGCCTTTTGCCGCCGCCCAGCGCGCGGGACGAAGCGGAGCGGGTGAGGCGGGCGCCGATGACAGGCGCCGACCGGATCGAGTTCCTGAAAGCCTATGCGCCCGCGCTGGCCGCGATCATCTTCGCCTATATCCTGCTGACCGCCTTCCGCGATTTCCGCGACAATTTCGCCGCCGAGATCTGGGCGGCGCTGGGCTACGGCGGCGAGGCGGCGATCTTCTCGGCCAGCGAGCTGCCGGTGGCGGTGGTTTCGCTGATCGCCATGGCGTCGGTCATCACCATTCGCGACAACCGCCGGGCTTTGATGGTGATCCATGGCATGGTTGCGGCCGGCTTCGTCCTGCTGATCGTGGCGACCCTGGCCTTCCAGGCGCATCTGATCTCGCCGCTGGTCTGGATGATCCTTTTGGGCTCGGGCCTCTATGCCGCCTACAACCCGGTCAATGCGCTGCTGTTCGACCGGCTGGTCGCCGCCAGCGGATTGGTCGCCAATGCCGGCTTCCTGATCTATCTCGCCGATTCCCTGGGCTATAGCGGCAGCGTGGCGCTGCTGCTGTGGCGCAATTTCGGCAAGGCTTCGCTGAACTGGCTGCAATTCTTCACGTTCGGCGCCTATGCGACTGGCCTGGCCGGCGCCGCCGCGACGGTGCTGGCCGCGCTCTATTGCTATCGCCGCACCGCCGACCGCGCGGTGGCGGCGTCTCTGGTAACGGAATACTGACATGGATGCTTTTCCCCGCTTGCTGGAGGATGGGGCCGCCATTGAGCTGCTCCTTGGCGGCACGCCGCGCCGTTTCCATGCGATGTGGCTGCGCGATAATGCTCAAGACCCGCAGACGCGCAGCCCGGGCAACGGGCAGAAGCTGATCACCCTGCTGGAGATCCCGTCCGACACCCGCATCGCCGAGGCCGGTTGGAGCGGGGAGAGCTTGGCGGTGCGCTTCGAGCCCGAGGGCAAGGTGATCGAGTTCGATCCCGATTGGCTGCTGGCCCGCGCTTACGACAAAGCGCCGCCGCCCGCCGCCGGCTGGACCGGCGATGCGGTTACCCGCTGGGACTCCGGCCTGTCGCTGCCGGCGGAAGACTACAGCGCCGTGGTTGCGGACAAAACGGCGCGGCTGCGCTGGCTGGAGCAGGTGCGGCGCTATGGCTTCGCCCGCCTGAGCGGGGTGCCGACAGCGCCGGGAACGGTCACCGAAGTGGCCGGCTTGTTCGGCTATGTGCGCGAAACCAACTATGGCCGCCTGTTCGACGTCCGCGCCGAGGTCAATCCCAGCAATCTGGCCTACACCAATCTCGGACTGCAGGCCCATACCGACAATCCCTATCGCGATCCGGCGCCCGGCCTGCAATTGCTGGCCTGCCTGGAAAACGGTGTCGAGGGCGGCGAGTCGGTGGTGGTCGACGGCTTCACGGTGGCGGAAAGACTGCGGGTGGAATCGCCGGAAGGCTTCGATCTGCTGTCGCGCCATTGCGCCCGCTTCGAGTATTCCGGCACCGCGGGGGTGCGGCTGCGCGCCAAGCGTCCGCTGATCGAGCTGGGCGCCGATGGCGAGCTGATCGCCATCCGCTTCAATAACCGCTCGGCCGCCGCCTTCACCGACATTCCTTACGATAGGATGGCGGCCTATTACGCGGCCTATCGGCGCATGGCGGAGCTGGTCGAGGAGCCATCTCTGGCCGTTACGTTCAAACTGGCCCCGGGCGATCTGTTCATCGTCGATAATTTGCGGGTCCTGCATGCCCGCACCGCCATCACCGGCAGCGGCAGCCGCTGGCTGCAGGGTTGCTACGCGGACCGGGACGGCCTGCTGTCGGCCCTGGCCGCGGGCGAAGAGGAAGGAACTGATCAATGAGCGATATTCTGGCCCTGATTGCCGACATCCTGGAACGGCGCGGCGCCGAATCCTATCTCGGCGAAGAGGTCACCATGGCCGAGCATATGTTCCAGACCGCGGCCCTGGCCGAGGCGGAAGGCGCCGAGGACGCGCTGGTCGTCGCCGCGCTGCTGCACGACATCGGCCACTATACCAGCGAGTTCGGCACCTATTCGCCGGACGATACGGTCGACCGCTATCACGACGCCGCCGGCGCCAAGGTGCTGGAGGGGTTCTTTCCGCCGCTGGTAACCGAGAGCGTGCGGCTGCATGTCGCCGCCAAACGATATTTGTGCGCCACCGATCCTGGGTATTACGACCGGCTTTCCGGACCTTCCCAGCACAGCCTGGCCCTGCAGGGCGGGCCGATGAGCGCCGCCGAGATCGAGCTGTTCGAATCGCTGGACTATCACCGCGAGGCGGTGCGGGTACGCCTGTGGGACGATGGCGGCAAGGTCGCCGAGGCGCGCACCATGACTTTCGAGCATTTCCGGCCCCTGCTGGAGCGGGTGGTTCTGTAGGTTTGAACAAAAACGGCCGGAGGGTTTCCCATCCGGCCGTTTCCGTTTTCAAACCCTAACGATCAGGGCTGCGGATGCAGCTCGTAATCGGTAGCGACGGTCTGGTCCTTGGCTTCACCGCGCAGGATGAAGCTCAGCACCACCGACACCACGAAATTCAGCGCACCGGCGAGAATGCCGATATAGACCGAATAGGTGGTGCCGCCGAAATTGATCGCATAGACCGGCTTCGGAGTGCCCGTCGAATAGGCCATCCAGGTGCCGACCACCATGCCGACCGCCCAGCCCGCCAGCAGCGCCCACGAATTGAAGCGGGTGCGGTAGAGGCCGAGGACGATCGCCGGGAAGGTCTGGATGATCCAGACGCCGCCCAGCAGCTGCAAATCGATGGCGAACTTGGTCTCACCCGACAGGATGAAGGCCAGCGCGCCCACCTTGACGACCAGCGACACCAGCTTGGCGACGGCGGATTCCCGCTCCGGGCTGATGTTCTTGTCGATATAGGGCTTCCAGATATTGCGGGTGAACAGGTTGGCGGCGCCGATCGACATGATCGCGGCCGGCACCAAAGCGCCGATCGCGATCGCGGCGAAGGAGAAGCCGACGAACCAATCCGGGAAGATCGCCTGGAACAGAGCCGGCACCACCTCGGTGTTGCTCTTGACCGATATGCCGGCGGCGATGCCCATATAGCCCAGCATGGCGATCAGGCCGAGCAGGATGGTGTAGGCCGGCAGCAGCATGGCGTTCTTGCGCACCACGTCACCCGACGAGGACGATAGAACGCCCGTCATGGTGTGCGGATACATGAACGCCGCCATCGCGGAGCCCAGCGCCAAAGTGGCGAAAGGAACCATCTGCGCACCCTTCAGGGTGATGCCGGTATTGCCGCCCTTGGCCGTGAAGGCGTCGGCGGCGGCCTGGAACACGTGGGCATAGCCGCCCAGCTTGAGCGGGATCACCGCCACCGCCGCGAACACCACGATATAGATCATGATGTCTTTCACGAAGGCGATCATGGCCGGCGCGCGGATACCACTCGCATAAGTGTAGAGCGCCAGGATGATGAAGGCGATGATCAGGGGAATTTCCCCCTGGATGCCTTCGCCGCCGAAGCCGAGGCCGGCGATCACCACTTGCATGCCGACCAGCTGAAGGGCGATGTAGGGCATGGTGGCCAGGATGCCGGTGAACGCCACCGCCAGGGCCAGCCAGTGATTGCCGTAACGGCCTTCGACGAAGTCGGCGCTGGTTACGTAATTGTGCTTGCGGGCGACGGCCCACAGGCGCGGCATGATGGTGAACACGATCGGATAGACGACGATCGTGTAGGGCAGGGCGAAGAACCCGTACGCGCCGGTGGCGAACACCAAGGCCGGCACGGCGATCACGGTATAGGCGGTGTAGAAATCGCCGCCCACCAGGAACCAGGTGATCCAGGTGCCGAAGCGGCGGCCGCCCAGACCCCATTCATGCAGCTGCGAGAGGTCGCCGGCTTTCCAGCGCGAGGCCATGAAGCCCAGCACCGTGACCAGCGCGAAGAACAGGATGAAGACGATCAGCGCCGTCCAGTTGATCTCGCTGCTCATGCCTTAACCCTCCGATAGACCACGTAAATGATCAGAGAGGTCAGCGGCACCCACAGGAACTGGTACCAGTAGAAGAACGGAAATCCACCAATCGACGGTTCGACGTCGTTGTAGAAAGGCACCCAGAGCAGGGCAACGAAGGGCAACAGCAGAAGCCATTGCCAATGCCCGGCCCTGCGCGACGGAGTGTCCGTCATGTTTCTCTCCCCGAGACAAAAAGACCGGCGCGAACTGTAACACGCCGGTCATCCCAGGGAAATTGCCCATCTCGGGGCTCTATACGGCTGTATAGAAGGGTTTTTTCTTTATTTTACCGGCGTTTCCGGGAAGCACAGCTCGTGCCGGGCGCGCCATTCCGGGCCGACATAATTCAGCATCAGCGAGCGGCGGATGCCCTTGATCGTGCGCTTCTCGAAGCCGTGATAGGAATTGGTGCCGGGGATGAAGATCAGCCCGCAATTGAAGTCGCCGGGGGCGGATTCATAGAACTTCATCTCGTTGTCGTAGATGTCGGTGCCCCAGGTATTGGCTTCGTCACCGGTCGACAGGAAATTCATGATGGTGATGCGCTTGGCGCCGATATCGGTATGCGGCTCCAGCCAGAAATCGCCGGTGTCGCGGCAATATTCGATGCGCAGATAGGTGCCGGTCAGGTCGATGCCGCACAGCTTCTCCCAGGCGGCGACCACGTCCGGCGACTGCATCGCTTCGGCCAGGGCCTTCATGGCCGGGTTCTTCTTCTGGCCTTCGGTGTCGAAGAACAGGCGGGTCTTGTTGTTGGCCTCGCGGCGGCCGGTGGTCAGGTCCAGGTCCGGCGGGATCTCGATTTCCATGGTGGACAGGGCCACGGCAACCTCGCCGTCCAGCATCCCGCGCGGACGCCAATGCGTGAAAGGCTGCTCGACGGGATGCGATTCGCCGATGCTGCGCAGGAGAGAGCCGGCGGTATGGGCCGTGTTCATCTAACTGTTACTCCGGAATGGACCAAGCGCTTGATGTAGGACCGGCAAGGCCGTTTGTCTAGAACTCTATGCCCGGCTGCGCCTTGATTCCCGAGCGGAACGGGTGCTTGACCATGGTCATCTCGGTGACCAGATCCGCGAAATCCATCAGCTCCTGCGGGGCGTTGCGGCCGGTGATCACCACATGGCTGTCTTCCGGCTTTTGCTTGAGCACCTCGATCACCTCCTCGACCGGCAGATAATCATAGCGCAGCACGATGTTCAGTTCGTCCAGCACCACCAGTTTCCAGTCCGGATCGAGGATGCGCGCCTTGGCGGCTTCCCAGGCTTCCCGCGCTTTGGCGATGTCGCGCTCGCGGTCCTGGGTATCCCAGGTGAAGCCCTCGCCCATCGGGCGCATTTCCATCTGCTCGGGGAATTTGTCGAACACCACCTTCTCGGCGGTCTGCATGGCGCCCTTGATGAACTGGATCAGCGCCACCTTGTAGCCATGACCCAGACTGCGGCAGATCATCCCCAGCGCCGCGGTGGTCTTGCCCTTGCCGGTGCCGGTATGGACGATCACCAGGCCCTTCCGGTCGGTCTTGTTGGCCATGATCTTGGCGCGCGCGGCCTGCTTCTTTTTCATTTTCTCGGCATGGCGGGCGGGATCGACAGTCTCTTCGGTCATTTTATTTCTCCCTCAAGCGCCGGGCGCGGCTTCCAGCCGCTGGGCTACCGCGCCAAGCTATGTTGCCTGTGTGATCGACGGTGTCGGCAGCGCGGGCGTGCACTTGCACGCCTGCAACGAATTTTCGGGAAAATTCGTTGCTCATATCACTGCCCAGTCAGTATTTCGGCCAGCATCGCGCCGGCGCTGTTGGATTTCGGACGCCACAAGCCGCGCTCGACGGCTTCGGCCAGGCGGGAAGCGGTTTCGCGCAACGCATCCGGGTTGGCGTCGCGCAGGAAGCCGCGTACTTTTTCGTCGGCCAGGAAGGCGTCGAACACCAGATCGAAATGATGGTCGCGCACCAGGCCGGTGGTGGCGGCGAAGGCGAACAAATAATCGACCGAGGCGGCGATCTCGAAGGCGCCCTTATAGCCATGGCGCATCACGCCGGCGATCCATTTCGGATTGACCAGGCGAGCCCGCACCACACGGGCGATCTCCTCGTCGAGGCTGCGGATCTTCGGCGTTTCGGGGCGCGAATGATCATTGTGATAGATCGCCGGAGCGCTGCCCTTCAGCGTTTTCACCGCGGCGAACAGCCCGCCCTCGAACTGGTAGTAATCGTCGGAATCGAGCAGATCATGCTCGCGGTTGTCCTGATTCTGCACCACCGCATCGACCTGACTCAGGCGCCGCTCCAGGCTGTGCCGCGCACCGTCGCCGTCGCGCCCGCCGCCATAGCCATAGGCGCCCCAGATCAGGAAAGCCTCGGCCAGATCCTCGGTGCGGTGCCACAGCCGCTCGTCGATCATCGCCTGCAATCCCGCCCCATACGCGCCCGGCTGTGCCCCGAACACCCGCAATTCGTCGCCCTCGGCGCGGAAGCGGGCGGCGGCGGGATTGATTTCCGGCGGTTCGTCGAGGCGCATGACGGCGGCGGCGGCCGAGGCCAGCAGATCGATCTGCTCGGCGAAGGCGTCGCGGAAGAAGCCCGAGATGCGCACGGTCACATCGACACGCGGTCGCCCCAGCACGGTGGCGGGCAGGATTTCGAATCCGGTGACGCGCCCGGTCGAATTCTCCCAGGTCGGGCGCGTGCCCATCAGCGCCAAAGCCTGGGCGATGTCGTCGCCGCCGGTGCGCATATTGGCGGTGCCCCAGGCGGTCAGAGCCATGGCCTTGGGATAGTCGCCCTGGCGCTGGAAATGCTCCTCGACCAGCAATTGCGCCGATTTCCAGCCGAGATGCCAGGCCGAGGGCGTCGGCACGGCGCGGGTATCGACCGAATAGAAATTGCGGCCGGTCGGCAGCACTTCCGGCCTTCCACGCGTCGGCGCGCCCGACGGGCCGGGCGCGACAAAGCGTCCGTCGAGGCCGCGCAGCAGCGCCGCCATCTCCTCATCGCCGCAGGCATCGACATCGGCCATCAGCCCGTCGAGCGCCTGCAGGACCGGCGCGGTGGCGGCTCCCTCGAACCGCAGGGAGCCGGAAACCAGGGCCTGAGCCAGCAATTCCAGCCGTTCGACCGTGTCGCCATTGCTGCGCCAAGGCTGATTGTCCAGCTTGGCCAGCACATCCGGCCTGGGACCTGTCCAGGGATCGGCCATCACGCAATCGAGCGGATCGAAGCCGAGATCCAGATCCTTGGCCAAAGCCCGCAGCAGCGACGCATCGCCGCCGACGCCCGCCCGGCGCGGCACGCGCAGCAGGGCGACCAGCAGATCGGCGCGCAGCCGTCCCTCCGGCGAGCCGCCGAACACATGCAGCCCGTCGCGGATCTGCAATTCCTTAAGATCGCACAGATAATTGTCGAGCGCCGCCAGCGAGCCCTCGGCATCGTCCTTGACCATGCCGCAATCGGAATCGAGCCCCACGCTGCGGGCCAGATCGAGGATGTCGTCGCGCAGCACGTCGCGCCGGCGCGGATCGAGGCCGGCCGCCAGGTAATATTCGTCGACCAGGGCTTCCAGCGCCTTGAGCGGGCCATAGCTCTCCGCGCGGGTCAGCGGCGGAGTCAGATGGTCGATGATGGCGGCGCCGATGCGGCGCTTGGCCTGGGTGCCTTCGCCGGGATCGTTGACGATGAAGGGGTAAAGCTGCGGCACCGGCCCGGCGATGGCTTTCGGGAAGCAATCGTCGGACAAAGCCAGCGCCTTGCCCGGCAGCCATTCGAGATTGCCATGCTTGCCGGCATGGATCATGGCCTGCACGCCGAAGCTCCGCCGCAGCCAGCCATAGAAAGCGAGATAGCCGTGCGGCGGCGGCAGTGCGGGGTCGTGATAGGTCGATTTGGCGTCGATATTGTAGCCGCGCGCCGGCTGCACCCCGACCACGACATTGCCGAAGCGGTGCAGCGGCAGGCGGAACCCGCCCGTTTCGGCGTCGAAGAAGGGATCGGCTTCGGGCGCGCCCCAGCGTTCGCTCACCTGCGGAAGCGGCACATGATCGGCCAGCGGCAGGAACTCGCCCTGGCCGCGCCGCGCGGCGTTGGTGGTGCCGGCGCGCAGGCGGTCCATCAGGTCTTTGCCGGTCTCCGGCGCATCGCCGACATCATAGCCCGCTTCCCGCATCGCCTTCAGCATCGCCGCGGCGCTGGCCGGCGTGTCGAGGCCGACGCCATTGCCCAGGCGGCCATCGCGGTTCGGATAATTGGCCACGATCAACGCTACCCTGCGCTCGCTGGCCGGCGTACGGCGCAAGCGGGCCCAATTGGCGGCCATGTCGGCGGCGAAGGCGATACCGGCCGGATCGGGATCATGCCCGACCAGCGGGCATTCCGTCGCCGCATCGAAGCGGGCTTCGGCTTTGAAGGCGACGGCGCCGGCGAACAGGCGGCCATCCACTTCGGGCAGGGCGACGTTCATGGCCAGATCGCGGGCCGACAATCCCCGGCTGCTCCGCTCCCACGCCTCGCGGGTGGTCGCGGCAAACACCAGCTGCAGGACAGGCGCGCCGGCTTCGGCCAGCGGCCCGCCGCCGGCCCGGGCGCCCGGCGCCGAGGTGGCGAAGCCTGTCGCGTTGAGGATCACGTCCGGTTTCGTTTCGGAAAACAAATGTCCGAGCAGCGTGATGGCGAACGGGTTCTTGAGACTGTGCAGATGGATGGGCAGGGGGTTGAGTCCGCGCTCCCGCAGCGCCTCGATCATGGCATCGACCGCCTGGGTGCCGCCCGAGGCGACCAAAGCGCGATAGAACAGCAGCGCGGCGACTGGCGCTTCAGGAACCCAGTGATTCCTTAGATTTTCTAACGTTACCGAACGGTCGTTCGGCCAGTGCAGCCCGGCTTCCAGCAGCGGCGCCGGCTCGCGCCAGGTCTCTCCGCCCAGGCCGGCGAGGGCCGCGCCATAGGCCAGCAGCTGTCCGGCATTGTCGATGCCGCCATGATGCAGATAGAGGCCGACGCGCTCGCGCACATCGGGGGAGACCGTGGAGAGGGCGATGCCGTCCGGGTCTTGCTTTTCCTCCAGCAGCACGACCAGCGGCACGCCGCGCGCGCGGCATGATCGATGGATTTCCTCCAGCCCATAGGGCCAATAGCTGCGCCCGCCGATCAGGCGGATGCAGACGAAGCGCGCTGTCGCGATGACGCGCTCGACATAGAGATCGACCGACAACGGGTGCTTGAGGCGCAGAAGATTGGCAAGGCGCAGGCTGGGCGATCCGGCGGGCCGGCCCGCCGCCGCGCGGGACAGGCAGGCGAGGTCGCTGTCCGCCGCCGACAAAACCACCAGGTCGCCCGGCGATTGCTTGAGATCGATGGCTTCGTCGCCATCGGAAATCTCGCCGGGCGTGGTGTTGAGAAGGTGCATTACACTTCGGCGATAGCCGCCTCGATGGCCGGACGGTCGATACCCTTGAGGCCGATCACCACCAACGCGCCGCGCGGCGCTTCATCACCCCACGGGCGGTCGAAATAGGTGGTGAAGCGCTCGCCGACGCCCTGCACCACCAGGCGGCTGGGCTTGCCTTCGACGGCGGCGAAGCCCTTGAGGCGCAGGATGTCGTGGGCGCGCGAGATTTCCGTCAGGCGCTCGACCATCGCCGCCACATCGGACACCGGCGGCAGTTTGACCCAGAAGCTGTCGAAATCGTCATGGTCATGCTCGGGCTCGCCGTCATGCACCGATTTGCGGGAGTTCACATCGTCCTCGGCGGCGGCTCCCAGGCCCAGCAGCACCTCGGGCGGCACGGCGCCGAAGCGGGCCGGAATGACTCCGACGCCGGCGCGCAGATGGACCCCGATCTCTTCCTTGACCGCTTCGAAGCCGTGCTCGTCCAGCAGGTCGGCCTTGCTGACCACCACCAGATCGGCGCAGGCCAGTTGGTCTTCGTAGAGTTCTTCCAGCGGATTGTCGTGATCCAGGGTCGGGTCGGCGGCGCGCTGGGCGGCCAGCAGTTCCGGGTCTGTGGCGAAGCGGCCATCCAGCACGGCGTCGCCATCCAGCACGGTGACCACGCCGTCGACGGTGACGCGGGCGCGCACTTCCGGCCAGTCGAACGCCTTCACCAGCGGCTTGGGCAAAGCCAGGCCCGATGTTTCGATGACGATATGATCCGGCGGCTCGGCGCGCGACAGCAGCGCCTGCATGGTCGGCAGGAAATCGTCGGCGACGGTGCAGCAGATGCAGCCATTGGCCAGTTCGACGATGTCCTCCGCGCGGCAGGTTTCGTCGGCGCAGCCCTTCAGCAAATCGCCGTCGAAGCCCAGCTCGCCGAACTCGTTGACGATCAGGGCCAGGCGCTTGCCCGTGAGGTTCGCCATCAGATGGCGGATCAGGGTGGTTTTACCGGCGCCGAGGAATCCGGTGACGATGGTGGCGGGAATCTTGCTGGCCAAAATGGGCTCCTTAAGGCGAAGGGATACGGGCGAGGATGCCGCCGCGGAACAAGGCGGGGCGCTCGCCGCGCGGCAAGGTACCGTCCGCGCTGTCGATATATTGGGCGGCGAGCTCCAGCGCGGCGGCGGCGGTTTCCCGCATCGGCACCTTGTCGCCGAACAGATAGCCGGGCTTGCCCTCGGCGGAGACGGCGACCGTGCAGGAGCGGTCGCAGCCGCTCAGGCATTCGATCGGCTTCAGCGCGATCTCATGGCGCCGCGGCCAGTCGTAATAGGCCGCCTGGACCATCTCGAACAGGGTCAGCCCGTCGCGCGGGCGGCCGGCCACCCAATCGGGGCGCCGGCATGTCACGCAGATATGCAGGGCGTGTTTAGCGCTCATCGAAGCGCCGATAGAAATAGCCGCTCAGTCCGCCCAGCAGCGACCAGGCCAGCAGGGTGGTCAGGGTGACCCCGACCACGAACCGGTGCGACAGCAGGTCCGGAACCTCGGTCTCGATCTTGTCGAGATGCGGCGCGCCGATCAGATGCGGCGCCGCGATCAGCGCCACGGCCACGATCGCGGTCCAGGGCGAGCGCTTGAACGCTATCAGCACCAGCCCGGCGGCGGTCGCGGCGGCGGTGCCGATCCACCAGATCTGGCGGGGTTCCAGCGGCGGTTCGGGAATACCCGGCAGTTCCGGCGGCAGGCCGAGCCCCGGCGCGACCACGAAGGTCAGGAAACCGGCCAGTCCCCATAAGAAGCCCTCGCGCCAGTCGACGATCCGGCGCGACAGGGTGAGGGCGCCGCCCAGCACGAAGCCGAACCCGATCCATTCGACCACATTGAACAGGGCGGTGTAGGCGTTGCGCTCGAGCCCCTCGGCCGGCTGCCAGGCGGTGTCCGCCTCGCCATGCTCATAGGTTTCCGCCTGCAGGATCAGGGGAACGGTCCCGATCCGCTGCGCCGCCGTCAGCGCCAGGCCGGCGATCAGCCCCGCCAGGGCGCCGGCCAGGATGATCGTGCGAAAGGGCTGCATCAGTGGCAGGGGAAGCCGTTCGAATGACGGGTATCGTGGCCGGCGTTATGCAGGATTTCCATATGCGAGAAACCGGCGGTGCCGACCAGGAAGGCGCCGAACAGCATGATCGACAAAGCCTGGGCGGCGACGGACAGGCGGCGGGGCTGCGAAAGGGATTTGGTCTGGGTCGTCATCGAACTCTCCTGTTGGGAGCGGAGAGAGATCGAGACCCGATATCGGGTTCGCCGTCCGCCCTCCGCAGCCGGTGCAATCGTTCGACGGGCAGGTCTCCTGGCTCGCGGGTCGCGATCCTCGTCCAGCCTTCCCGGTTTCCCAGTGGCGCTGTGGACAGGACTCGCCGCTTACAGTTGCGGGGGCAGCCGCGGTTCAGGCCCCTTTTGGGTCGTCCCTACCGCGTTCCCTATTAATCCGGCGGGCTTAGCCCGCCTGGAACCCATCGGCGCCACTATCCCGAAATCGCTCCGCCCTGTCCAGTGATGTCACGGCTGGTGAGATGGCAGTTGGCGCGCGAAAGGGCGTTTGGCTAGTCGTGATGATGGTGGTGGACGCCTGACTCCGCGCTGGCCGCCACCAGCTTGGCGTAATCATCCGCGCTCATCCCCGGCAGCTTCTCGATGAAGGCGACGGCGGACCACAGCGCCTCGTCGCTATGGTCGCTCCAGGCCGGCATGCCCGTCATCTTGATGCCGTTCTTGAGAATCCAGAACAGCTCGGCCGGCGAATAATGCGCGGCGGCGTCGGTCAGATCGGGCGGCGCCGGATAAAGGCCGCGGGCGAGGGCTTCCTTGGCCACGCCGGGCGCGCCATGGCAGACGGCGCAATGGGCCGCGAAATGATCGACGCCCATCACCACTTTCTGCGGGTCGTCCAGCCCGTCCGGCACCTGGATGCCGGCGGCGCGGACGCGGATCGAGCGGATGCGCGCCTGATCCATGATCCAATGGACGGTGGAGGAGTGGGGATCGGTGGCCGAAACGTCGAACAGTCCGAAATAGATGAAAGCCGTGCCGCCGAGCAGGCCGGCCAGAACGAGGATGACGAGAGACGAAAGAAACGAACGCATGGATTTATCTCCTAGAACCAGGCACGGATGCCGGCGGTGAAGCGCAGATCGGCATTGGTGTCCGGCGTGAAACGGGCGGAATAGGCGACGCCGAGATAGGGCGCGACTTTGCGGGTCAGCTCGTAGCGCAGGCGCAGCCCGGCATCGAGGTCGGACAATCCGGCGCCGGATTGGCGATCCGGATCGGCCTTGCTGTAGAAGTTCAGCTCCAGCTCGGGCTGCAGGATCAGCCGCTGGGTCAGCAGCAGATCGTAGGACCCCTGCAGCCGGGCGGCCAGATGCCCCTCGTCGCTGACATAGCCGGTCGCTTCGACATCGAAGAACAAAGGCGCCAGGCCCTGCACGCCGAAGGCCGCCCAATTGCGGGTGGCGTAACTGTCGAGATCGCTGCGCAGGCCGGCCTGCAGATCGAAATAGGCCGAGATTGCATGGTCATAGAGCAGTTCCTGGTCGCCATCGGAGACCCGGCCATGGCTGTCGACGAAGCCTTCGCTCTTGATCCACAGCTTGTCGTAATCGCCGCCATACCAGCCCTGCCCGTCCCAGCGGAAGGTGCCGCCGCCGGCGCCGAGGCGTCCTTCGAACTGGTCGAGCACCGCGTGGGCGTAAACCTGTCCGCCCATCTCTGCCATCATCGCCTCCATGCCGGGCATGGACATCGAGTCGTGCAGGGGCTCTTCCGCGGCGGCGCAGACCGCCCATCCGGCGGCGAGCATTGCGAGAATCCGTCTCATGATACATGCACCTCGCGGAACATGCCGGTCGCCATGTGGAACAGCATATGGCAGTGGAACGCCCAGCGGCCGGGCTCGTCCGCCGTCACCAGGAAGCTCAGGGATTCCCCGGGTTTCACATTGATGGTGTGCTTGTAGGGACGGAACTCGTCCTGGCCGTTGTCGAGTTCGCTCCACAGCCCATGCAGATGCAGCGGATGCTCCATCATGGTGTCGTTGATCAGGGTGAAGCGCACCCGCTCGCCGAGCGCCAGATGGATCGGCTCGGCCTCGGTGAATTTCTTGCCGTCGAAGCCCCAGATGAAGCGCTCCATATTGCCGGTCAGATGCAGGGTGATGTCCCGCGACGGCGGGCGTGGATCGGTGCCGGGCCTGGTCGCGCGCAGATCGGCATAGGTCAGCACGCGGCGTCCCTCCGGTGCGTCGGCCGCTTCGTTCAGACGGGGCATCGGCATCATGGCGACATTATCGACCTCGACGCTTTCCTCCGGCGGATTGGGCGCCATGCTGCGGCTCATATCCATGCCGGCCATGTCGGCCATGCCCATATCCGCCATCGAGCGCAGCGGACGCGGGTCCATCGGCGGGATCGGCGCTTCCAGGCCGAGGCGCGGCGACAAGGTCGCCCGCGCATAGCCGCTGCGGTCCTCGGCCTGGGCGAACAGGGTGTAGGGACGGTCCTCGCGCGGTTCGACGATGACGTCATAGGTCTCGGCCGGCGCGATGCGGATCTGATCGACGGCGACCGGTTCGACGTCGTTGCCGTCGGCCGAGACGACGCTCATCGGCAGATCGGGCAGGCGCAGATCGAACACCGTCATCGAGGCGGCGTTGACGATGCGCAGCCTCACGCGTTCGCCCGGTTTGAACAGGCCGGTCCAATTGGCGTCGGGCGTCCGCCCGTTGATCAGATAGCTGTAGGCCGCGCCGGACACGTCGAGGATGTCGGTCGGCGCCATCCGCATCTTGCCCCATTCCAACCGGTCCGACAGGGTCTTGCCCAGTCCGTCGCGCCGGATGTCGTCGAAGAAGGTGCCCGCTGTGCGGCGTCCGTAATTGTAGTAGTCGCTCTGGAATTTGAGGTTGCCGAGAATGTCGGCCGGGTCCTCGGCGCTCCAATCCGACAGCAGCACCACATGGTCGCGGTCGAAGCGCTGGGCGAAACCGGCAGCCGGTTCGATCACGATCGGTCCGAACAGGCCGGTCTGCTCCTGATAGGCCGAATGGCTGTGATACCAAAAGGTCCCGCTCTGCTTGACCGGAAAGCGGTAGGTGAAGGTCTCGCCCGGCATGATGCCGGGGAAGGACAGGCCGGGAATGCCGTCCATCGCCGTCGGCAGGCGGATGCCGTGCCAATGGATCGAGGTCGGCACCGTGAGGCGGTTGGTCACCGAGATCGTGACCGTGTCGCCCTCCCGCCACCGCAGGATCGGGCCGGGAACGCTGCCGTTGAGCGCGGTGGCGATCGACGTCTTCCCGGCGATCGTGACGGGGATTTCGGCGATCTCCAGATCGAAATGGCTACCGCTCAGCACCGGGCGCTCCGTCCCGGCAACGGCCGGCAGAGGCCGTAAAGCGGACCCGATTCCCAGCACGCCGCCCGCCACAAGAAGGCGCCGGCGCGAGATGACCGTGTTCATCGGAAAACTCCAGACTGCAAAAGAGATTTTGCCGCGCGGCCTTTCGGCGCGCGGTTCAGCTCAGTGCGCCGGGTCTCGGGGGATCGAGTTCGGGCGGCTGGGTGCGGGTGGCCGGCGCCGCGGCAAGGCTGGGCGCCAGATCGAGATCATAGGCGATCTGGCCGGGCGGGCTGGCTTCGAACGGCGCGATCAGGCCGGCCGGGCAGTTGAAGCAGCTGCAGCAGCAATCGTCATGGGAATGCCGATGGCCGCCCGCATCGTGATGGTGATGCGCCGCGCAGGGATCGGCATGCGGTCCCGCATGATCGGCAAAGGCATGCGCATTCCCGCTGGCGACGAACAGCGCAGCGACGACGAGCATCCATTTGAGCCAGGAAAACCGCATGATGCGGAACGGTACCAGTCTACAGCATCGATTGAGAAGTCCTGGCGATGATCTCGCGCATTTTTTCGGCGAACGGACGCTCTTTCCAGGCGGCCAGCTCGATGCGGTTGGCCTTGGCGAAATCCTTCTCGAACAAAGCTTCCAGCGCCTTCGCCGTGTCACCGCCGACCGTCACCGCATCGACCTCGTCATTGAAGATCACGCTGCGATGGTCGAAGTTCGACGAGCCGATCACGCTCCACACCCCGTCGATCGCCGCACTTTTCGAATGCAGGATCTGGTCGTGGGTCTCGTAGATCCGCACGCCGGCCTCCAGCAGATCCTCATAGCGCGAATGCTGCACATCGATGGCCAGGGTGGAATCGCTGGCGTCGGGCAGCACGATGCGGACATCGGCGCCCCGCCTGGCGGCGGCGATCAGATCTTCCATCTCCTGATGGGTCGGCACGAAATAGGCGGTGTTGAGCCAGACCCGCTTCTGCGCGGTGCGGATGGCCGACAGCAGGGTGACGTAGAAGCGCGGCTGCCCGCTGTCGGGGCTGCTGCCGATGATGCGAACCGCCTCCTTGCCTTTTTCGGCGAGCACCGGGAAGAAGGTCCTGCTGTCGAGGGCCGGCCCCTTCTGGCCCAGCCATTGGTCGAGGAACAGATGCTGCAGCTGCGCCACCGCCGGCCCCTCGATCTGCATGTCGGTGTCGCGCCAGGGCAGGGTATTCGGCTGGTCCGGCCTGGCCGGGTGACCGGGGCCGGCGCTGGTATAGGCGGTGCTGAGATTGACCCCGCCGACGATGGCGAGGCGGCCATCCACCACCAGGATCTTGCGGTGGTCGCGGTCATTGGGGGAATAGCCGCCGGCCATCGCGTCGAGCGGATTGAAGGGATGATATTGCAGCACATTGATCCCCGCCTTGGTCAGGCGGTCGAAGAAGGGCTGCGGCGTGTCGATCGAGCCATAGCTGTCATAGATCACATTGATCTGCACGCCCTGCTGGCGCTTGGCGGTCAGCAGATCCCCGAGGGACGCACCGTCGCTCTGCACATCTTCCAGGATGAAATATTCGAGATTGACGTGGTCATGCGCGGCGCGGATCGCTTCGAACATGGCGCGGAAGGTGGCGGGGCCGTCCTCCAATATGCGGGTCTTGTTGCCGGCCAGCAGCGGGGTCTCGGCGACCGCCTGCTCGACCGCCAGATGCCGCTGCAGCATGTCCTGGGCATCGGGCCCCAGCTTGGCGAACAGCGCCTTGCTCTGCTTGTCGGTCAGCGGGCCGCGCGTTCCCATGATGACGGGCTTGGCGGCGGGCGTTCCGTCCGGCACTTCGGGCACTTCGGCGCAAGCGGTCAGCACCAGGCACGAGGCGAAAAGATGGGCGATCAGTCGGCGCAAATCGTTTCATCCCAGCGTCAAATAGTTCCGAATGCATATCGGAGAATTTCCTCGATTGCCGAGCGTTCTGCCTGTGATCAAGCTGAGATCGAAAGCTGTGACAAAATTGTGGCCATAGGGGCTGGTTAAGATTCGTCTGTCAAAAACAAGGGACGAACGCGCCCCGATCAGCTAAGATTTCCTTGCTGTGGGGGCGCCTCTTTAGCGGGACTAAGGTGACGCCAAATGACGATTGCGCTGGGAAATTTCAACCGGGTTCACACGCAGGCCGAGCCTGTTCAGCAAGACGGTAATTTCCGCATGCTTCTGACGATCTGTGGACTGGTGGCGTTGCCGTCGCTGGGTCTGGCCCTCTTCCTCGGCGGTTGGGTGCAATATCTGCTGTTCGCCGTCATGGCGATCAACATCGCCGTCCCGGTGCTTGCCTATTTCGTGTCTCTCCACCCGCGTCCCGTTCTGCCTGACGAGGATCTGCCGGCCCAGTAATTCAGGGCGCGTGTCAAAAATGGGACATCGCCGCCTGAGTATTCCCCGAGTCTGACACTGCTTCTATGCCCCAGATATTCTTAGGCAAACAGCCAAAGGAGTACCGCCATGCCTTTGCTTCATCTGGTTCTCGTGCTGATCGTCGTCGGCATCCTGCTGTGGCTGATCAACACCTACATTCCGATGGACCCCAAGATCAAAAGCATCCTCAACGCGGTCGTGGTGATCTGCGTCATCGTCTGGCTGCTTCAGGTGTTCGGGGTCCTGGGCGCCCTGGACGGCTTCAAGGTCGGCAATCCCTGACCGGGGTCAGCTGGTCGATCCGTCGTGATACTGGTGATAGATCTGGCCATAGATATTGTCCCCGATGTCACGGGGCAGCGGGATCGGAAGGGAATGGGACTCGAAGACCAATGTCGACAGGCTGAGGCCGGGCAGCCGGCTGATCGCGCTGGTGGTCTGATTGTCGGCCAGATCGGCCTGCAGCAGCTCGGCCAGCCGCGCCGGGTCCGATTTGGGCGAGAACCGGTACAGGGCGATGGCCTGGACCTGCCTCGAACCCGCCGGAGAGCGGGTGGTGAAGATGCCGGCTCCCGACTTCCAGGTCGCGAAGACGGCGGCGTGATCGACGACCCCCGGGCGCAGATATTGCGTGATGCTGGAGCCCTTGAAGGTGGCGTGGCCGATGATGGCGACTTCGGCTTTCAAATCGGAATTGAACTGCATGGACCTGACTTTCTCCCACAAGAAGGCAGAGGGTGGCCGACGCGTCCGAATCAGGTCAAGCTGGAAACTATTCCCCGCCCGCCAGACGAGCACACCTGTTGATTGAGCTCCTCATGACGCCGATCTCTCCGCCATGACCAGACTATGGGCCACGAGCATGCGCTTCAGACATGCCGCCGCGATCCTTCTCGTGCTGCTTCTCCCGGTTGTGGCGGGGGCGGCCGAGCCGGTCAAGGTGGTCACCGAGGAATTTCCGCCCCTGCAATATTCCGAGGGTGGGAAACTGGCCGGCCCTTCGGCCGAGATCGTCAGGGAGGTCTTCGCCCGGGCCGGGCTGGAGGCGGATATCAGCGTTCTGCCCTGGGCGCGGGCTTACAAGATGGCCACCTCCGAACCCGATGTCGTCATTTTCTCGATCGGCAGGACCTCGGGGCGCGAATCGCTGTTCCGCTGGATCGGCCCGATCGCCGACAAGGGCCCGGCCTATTTCTATACGGCCCGGACCGACATCGAGGCGCACGGTATCGAGGACGTCAAACGCTATGTCGTCGGTTCCTCGCTGAACGACGTCATCCTCGAATATCTGAAGCGCAACGGGTTCGAGGAGGGGAAGAACCTGGTCGAACTGCGCAGCTACGAGGCCGGCTACCGCATGCTGAAGGCGCGCCGCATCGATTTCTTCCCCATCTCGGAAAATATGATGCATTACCTCCTGCGCCACGACCCGGATGGCCCCCCGGCGATCAGGGCGGTCCTGCCGGTCGACAGCGAGAACATGAAGATCGACGATTTCGAGGGCGATTATCTGGCGACCAGCCTGACCACCTCCGACCAGCTGTACGGCAAGCTCAAGACCGCGCTGGAGTCGATGAAGGCGGACGGCACCTTCCGCGCCATCCTCGACAAATACCGCTACGTGCCGCCGGGCTAAGTGGCGATCGACGCGGAATAGTCTTGCACCGCCAGGACCAGGCCGTGCACGGCGCGGTCCAGATCGTCGCCGCCCTCGGTGTCGAGCGCGGCGATGGCGCCGCATTCCCTGCCGCCCGTCAGTTCCGCCCGCAACAGGCCGGTAAGCCTGTCATAGCGGTCGGCGCGCGCCGCGTCGCATCCCTGGACGCCCTGGGGGCGGGTGAGGGCGACGACATTGGCGGCGCCGCACACGGCGCGCAGCGCGGTGAGGATGTCCTGCACGCGGTCGAGACGGGCGGCCTGCGACCGGCCTTGCAGTAACAGGCGCTGGCGGGCGATCTCGGCGCGCGAGCTGGCCAGGCCGGCCTCGCGGCGCAACGGGTCGAGATCGTCGGGCACCCTCAGCATTCCGGCGGCGAAGCTCATATTCGCGGCCAGGGCGTTGGCCAGCGCATCGGACAGCGCGCCTTTCTCCTTCTCCGGCCACAGCAGCATGGTTCCCGCCAGGCCGATACAGGCGCCGATGGCCTCGTTGATGGCGCGGGTGGCGATCAGGTCGCTGGCCGGGTGGATGAGGTCGGAGACCAGCACGAACATCGGCGTCACGAACACCACGAACAGGCCGTAATTGACCAGCCGCAGCGCGATGACGGCGGCGGACAACGGGGCGATGAACAGCAGCATCTCCCACGGACCCGACAGCCGCGCGATCAGGATGGCGGTCAGGACGCCGCCGACGATGCTGCCGAAGCCGCGTTCGAGAATCCTCAGCCAGGTATTGGCGCCCAGCGGCTGCATGAGGACCAAAGTCGCGATGGTTCCCCAATAGGAGAAGCTGACCTCGTACCAGGCGCCCAGTGTGTAGGAGATCGAGACGGCCACCGCGACTCTCATCGCCTGGCGCCAGACCGGCGGCGGGATCTTGAAGGATTGCGGCTGAGGTGCCGCGTCGCCGGGAACGTCATCCGGTTCCGGCTCCTGCCAATGCTGCGCGAGGTCGCGCAAGGCGCCGGCGGCGGTGGCGACCGCGCGGGCGGTGACGCTGTCGCGCCCGGCCGCGGTTTGCAGGAGCTGGGCGGCCTGGGTCAGCAACGGCTCGGGCGAGGGGGTGATCGCCTCGGCCTGCCGCATGGCTTCGCCGAGAAGCTGGCGCAATCCCTCCAGCAGAGGGCGTTCGAGCGTATGCGGGCCCTCGGCCCGGTAATGGCCGACCGCCATCAGCGCGGCGAAGACCCGCCCGGCGGCATCGACCCCCTGGGCGAAGCGGGGGCGTCCGACGGCGATACGCGCCACGATCTCCCGCCCGCGCTCGATCGAAAAGCGTACGGCGCGGCGATGGCCGATATTGAAATCCGACCAGCCTTCCGCATTGTTTCCCGCCTGCGCGTCAAGCTCCAGCAGGCTGGCCGTCATATCCTCCAGCCGCCCGAAGATCGCCACCAGCGCGCGGCGGGCCGGCGCGCGGGGATGCGTCCGCCACAGATAGACGCACAGAACCAGCGCCCAGATCGCGCCGCCGAAGAAACAGGCGCCCAGTTCCAGCGTGTCGATCGCCGATTTGGGCGAGGTCACCCCGACCACCACGGCGATCGCCGCGATCAGCCCGACCGGCGCCGGCATCGGCCCGAAGGTCGGGCGGTAGGAGCGGGTCAGCCCGCAGATCAGCACCAGCACGAACAAAGCGGCGCCGCCCGGCACCTTGCCCCAATGGGCGGCATAGGCGGCCAGGGAAATGGCCAGGGTCGCCCCGATGGCATAGGTTCCCATCACCCGCAGGCGGTTGCGGTCGGAACCGCCCGGATCGCACAGACAGGCCCAGAAGGCCGACACCGCGGCATAGGCGAAGTCGGGGATGTGCAGCTGAAGATCGATGAACAGCATCACCGCGACGGCGAACGAGGCGCGGATGCCCTCGACGATGCCGATCTGTTCCGGGGTGATGGAAAAGACGTGGCCTTCCGTCCAGCGGGTCTGGCGGTTGAGGGCGGACAGAAGCTTGGTGGTCAATCGCATGGCCATCGTCTCCTAGTCTTAAACCACGTCTTCCGGCTGCAATATCATGGGAGTCCGAGTCGCGGCGAGATCGCCGATCCGGCTGAGATAGGCTTGGAAATGCGGCGTCGCCCTGTGGAAGGCCAGCGCGTCCGCGTCCCGGTACAATTCATCCAGGACGAACCGGCCCGGCTGGTCCGCATCCCGCCACAAATCATAGCGAAGATTGCCCGGCTCCGCGCGGGAAGAAGCGGCCATGCCCCGCAGCAACGCTTCGAGATCGGCCTCCCGCTTTTCCTTCGCAACCAGAACCGCGACCACTCTGACCGATGTGCTCATATCGACCTCCTTCGCCGCCCCAGGACGGGACGCGCCGATCTTATATTTACCGGGTAAGGCCAGGATTATCTCAACGTCAAATATCTCGGCCCGGGCGGGCCGCGAGGGAGGAGGGGTGCCTATCAGATTTGCCAAAAATAAAAATCCGTATCCATTTGCGGGGAATTTAACCGAGTGAATTCAAAGAAAAAATCAGCGTGGCCACGATTAAGAAATCAGCCGGCGTGGATTCTCATTGACCGAAATGATTAAACGTGAGCATTTGAACGCACTCGAATTTTCTGGGCACTCTTCGCGGCGACTTTTTTCGAGGCCCGCCATCTGGACTTCCCATGACTGATTTGATGCGTCGAGCCCTTTTGCTCGAGGCAACGCCAGACATAGGAGACATCATGTCCACTGGCACCGTTAAATGGTTTAATTCCGTCAAGGGTTTCGGTTTCATTCAGCCCGAAGATGGTTCGCCGGACGTTTTCGTCCACATTTCCGCCGTCGAGCGCGCCGGAATGCGCGATCTCCAGGAAGGGCAGAAGCTGTCCTATGAACTGGAACATGGAAAGACGGGCAAGATGGCAGCGGTAAACCTCACCGCAGCCTGATCCGGAACCGATCGAGAGAATGCCGCCAGCCTGAACAGACTGGCGGCATTTTTCTTCTGCGGTGGCGTTTCCACCCAATCGAGGAAGGCGCCATCGCGGCGATTGTTCCCGCCCGACGCCGACCCCTCATCTGAAAGGCAACGCATTTGTATGACGCCCGGCCCGAGAGGGGCATAAAACGTATCTGTCTGCACTGCGAGGCGCGGTTTTACGATCTGATGCGCTTCCCCATTCTGTGCCCGAAATGCGGCACCGAATATGTGGAAGTGGTGCGGCCTCCGCCGGCTCCGCGCCGGCCCCGCGGAAGCGGGCCCTTCGGCAGGGACAGGGCGGCGCCCTTGGAAGAAGCCGAGGATGGCGGTTCCGCGCCGCATGAGACGGCCGCCGAATCGGAAGAAGACGGCGAAGCCGACGAAGACGACGAGAAGCCCGATGCCGACGAGACGGAGGAATAGCCGTGCCGGAAGCCGTCACTCAATACAAATTTTCAGTCGGGCAGCGGGTCGCCGTGTCGACCGCCGGCACCGACCGCCTTCCTGTCGGCGGAACCTTCCGGGTCACCGCCCGTCTGCCCGCCGAACAGGGTGAATCCCAATATCGCATTCAGCATGAGCGCGAGATCTTCGAGCGGAAAGTCGGCGAACGCCGGCTGACGCTCGTGCGCTGAAGAGTCATCAATGTTCCTGGGCCGCCGCTTCGCGTCGCGATGCCGGTGCGCCTATTTTTTGAACTCCTTGGTGCGATAGTTTTGCGGGGCAACGTCTGCCTGGCAAAATTAAGACTATTTATTTCTAAATATAACAGGGGCCACGGGTAACCCTGCATCTCCGCAATCACCGAATGACGCGGGTCGCCGCGCCTCAGGATGCGGGGCGAGACAGGTCGACGCCGGAGACCTTGACGACGGCCTGCCACGCGGCTTCCTGGCTGGCGCGATCATGGAGGTGTGGCTGGCGCTGCACCTCGATCGGGCCTGAGAACTTCCCTTTGGCCGAGGCGAAGAATTGCCCTGAGACGTCGGTTCCGAACCCCGAAGCCTGGATGTAGCGACGGGCCGCGGTCTTCGGCGTCTGATTCATGCCGGGAATGAGATTCACGATCGGGATAAGCAGGTACTTCAACACCGGGCTGGCGCTTCGCACCACCTTGGTGGCGGTCGCCCCGCCGGGCGAGACGGCGTACACGGCCATGCCGGACGGCAGCCGGCGCGCCAGTGCCGCGGTCCACCAGGCGATGACGAGCTTCGCGTCGGCATACGCGTTATTAGGCACATATTTCACGTTTGGCCCGTTGCGGATCAGGGCTTCCACGGCGGCGCTTCGGTCGCCTTGGTGGTATTTGGCCGCGAATTCCGGCAGGTCGGTGTATTTGAAAAAGGGCACGCCCCCTCGGGCGGGCTCCGCACCGGCGATAACGATCCGCGCGTTGGGGCTCAGCAGATTGGCATTGAGCAACCCGATCGTCAGTTGATGATGGCCGATCAGCGGGGCCTGAGATGCTTCGACACCCGCCGCGGTGAGCATGCGCTGTTTAAAGGGAATCAGCCCCGCATTGAGCAGCAGGAAATCGATCGGCCGACCTTGCTGGACCAGCGCGGCGACGGCGGAGTGAACGTTGGCTGGGTCGTTCAGATCCAGCTCCAGGGGCGTGAAGACCTGTGTTTTGGTCTCATCCGCGAGCTGAGCGGCCGTTTTCTCGACCTGGGCCAGGCTGCGGCCGGTAACGATGACCTGGCGGCAGCCCTCGACGGCGAGCATGCCGGCGGCCGCATAACCGAGCCCGGAGGTGGTGCCGGTGACAAGAGCGATCGAATGTTCCATGGGCATCTCCGGGATGAGGGGGAAGGTCGAGGCGTAAGGCCCCGCGACGGAGGGGCTGCCTTGTCATTTTCGGACTGTTCAGTCATATATTAGCGCAAATCGCCTTGGTCAAGGAGTTTCGGACTAAATGTTCCAGAATGTCGCCAGGCCGCGGGGACGACCGCGCAGCTTCGACGAGAGTGACGCCCTGAAGAAGGCGACGCAGGTCTTCTGGTCGAAGGGGTACGATGGTGTGACGATCGACGATCTGGTCGCCGTGATGGGGCTGGGACGGTCGAGCCTGTATGGCATTTTCGGGGACAAGCGGACCTTGTTCTTGCGTGTCCTTCGGGCGTACGCAGAGGCAAAGGGGGCTCGCGCTGCGAAGGCGCTCTTCTCGCCGCCGGCCCTTCGCGACTCGCTGGCCGGCTTTTTGAGGCACGCCGTGGAGGCTGCGACCGAGGAAGGATCTGCCCCAGGATGTCTGATGGTGTGTGTGGCGCCCCTCGTGGACGACCCTGAGGTCAAGCAGTTCCTGAAGGACGCCGCGGCTGCCGGCTTGGCGCTGGTGGAGCGGCGTTTCCGCGACGGGATCAGCGCGGGAGAAATTCCGTCTGACTTTCCGGTAACCGCCCGCGCGCGTCAGGTCCTCGACCTTGCCCGCGGTCTGACGATGCACGCACAGATGGGCGCGTCCCGTAAGACGCTCCTCAATGACGCCGAGGAAGCGGCCGACTTGGTGCTCCTGCCGCGGCGTGGAAATGCGGCGCCAGACGTTTGAGGGAGTGAACTGGGCACCGCAGTTTATCCACGGGGCAAATCCGCCACGGCCGTCACGAGCCCGATGGCAGATTGCCCTGTGGGTAAACGACAGATCCAATAGGCCGCTATGACAGTATGATCGCGAACGGCCTAGTTCTGTGTCAGATCGACTTGAAGCTTGTCCTTATAAACGCCGATCCGCTTTCGTGCGCGATCAACGATGTCCTCAAAAAACAGGATTTCGGCATACAAGGCACCGAGGTCTCGACCGTTTTCTGGATCTTGTAGGCGGGTGGGGCGGTAGTAGCCTTTGCCCATAGGAAAACGAGTCCATCCAGAGCCAGCCATTCTGATTCTGTCGATGGTGTCGCCGATCAGATAACCATAAAACCGGTTCAGGCGACCGTTCGATTTGGCCGCCAGCAGCGTCGCGTATGTGCCCAGGTCATTCGTGTGGTCATCCATGCTGACCCCTGGAGCCTTGAACTCGATGATAATGGCCGAGCCTTCCTTGCTGAATATCGCTATGTCGGGCCGCTTTGCGCCATGATCCTCAGCTCGCTGGCTTAGGATTTTCGCAAATTCCGTATCTACATCGTCATCGAAGAGATGCTGGTCCTCTGACCACTTGATCTGGGATAGCGGCTTGTCAGATGAGATGTAGTCGAAATATTGATATTCTTCGCTCAAGAGCCAGATGTCATGGTCGGCCACTTCGTGGCTGTCTCTTCTCATCGGAAAGAATATGCTGTGGACGATGCTTTCATCTTGGCGTCGTCCGTCATTATTCGTCTGAACGCCCAATTTCTTTTTACAGGCAAGCTCCAGTATTTCGACTATTGCAGCCCGTCGAACAATCAGTTGGGATAGGTTGGCCATGTCGAACGTTTTAAGAGACGCGGTGTATTTCCAGGACAGATCGTTGATCTTTTTTCGGAAATCCTCGGAATAAGGGTCTGCCTGGGAGATCTCTTCCTTGAGATCGAAAATCTTGGCTGTATCGGCAAGTATGAGCTTCTGGTATTTCCGCACTACACGCTCTGCCACGGCCCTTGCGTCTTCGCCGTATCTGACGCGGGTTTCCGTCTGGGTCAGCATCTGGGCAGAAAGACCAAATTTTTCCGATACGTCCTTCAGGACTTCCTCTTTGCTCCAACCTGAAGACGCGATGAATTCCCGGACGACCGGGTCGATCTTTTCGTAGATCGCCTCATAAGATATCGTTCCGCGTTCCAGCATGTGATCGCTCGGGATCTCCTTGGGGATGCCGTCGAAGCCGTCACGCTGCTCGTTTACGCATCGGTCCAGCAGATCACTCTCAATCAGGATGATATGGTGAAAGCCATCCACAGGGTTGCTCTGTTCCGCTTTGGTCCGGAGGTATAGCGTCGTGATGTCTTTGACAGGAGAAGATTTGGCGCATAGTGAAATGCTGCTGCGCGGGAGATGATATGAGTTTGCGTCAAGCTTGTAGTGAGATAGCTTGAACTCCTGGTGTTTCCCCAACGGCTCTCCTGTAAGCGGATCTTGTTCCTCCACCTGAACTGTCCGTTCGTCTGAGACTTTGGGCAGGTCTGCTGCCCGAAGGGTCTCCTTGGCGACATTGTCCAGATTCTCGTCTTTGTCTTTTGGGCGGGTAGTCTGAAAGGATATCTCGAAATCACCCAGCTCGGCGCGTAGGCCTACCAGTCTCTGTAGGAAGGCAACCAGAATATGGCGGCGAACGGTTGCCGCCGAGAAAACCTGATCCAAGGGAGCGGACTGGAAAATGTCTGCTAGGGCACGAGCCTTTAGGTTGGATAGGGTTATGGTGGCGCCAATATCGGCAGTGTCGTCCTTAGAGACAATAAAATCCCTGAATTCTATCTTTTTTCGGCCGTCGACTGGTGGGAGCGTTCGAACGAAAACCCCCTGGTCTGTTTGATACGCGCTGCGCACCTCGATCGTATCAAAGTGATGGAAGAATTGAATCCGTCCCGCTCCTTTGCACATTCCGATGCCGGCGATGGGCAAGTCATCCTTGTAGGATGTGTCCTTGGTCAGAAACGCATTGGTTTGGTCATCCCCAAGTCCGGCTCCGTTATCAGTGCAGGAAATTGACAGATTGAACTGATTGTCGTCGACAAGGTCGCGCCGACTCAATTCGATCAATAGGGATATTTTAAGTCCAGTTATCGATGGATTTTGATGGCGGCGAATCAGGTAGGAGTCAATAGAATTAGAAATTAGCTCTTCAATAACGACATATTCGTTCGAGCTTATTTTAGTATTTTTTAGGCCGCCACGAATATCGAGTGTCATTTCCGTTCCATCGTGCTGCTTTTTCCAAAAAACTCTAAATTCCCGACCGATCCATCAAGGATCGTTGGGCACTATATCAGCTCTCCCAACGGGGGTAGAGCGCGGATAATCGTGATCAGTGAGAAGACGGGCAAGCCGTATATGCGACATAATTTCAGCCATCTCTTCCGCGCCATCGCTCAAAAGGCGGAATTGCGCGGAGAACTGCAGTTTAGGGATCTGCGGCGCACTGCGGCGGTCAGGTTGGGAGAGGCGGGCTGCGATCTAAAGGATATCGCGCATATCACCGGTCACAGTTATGATCGGGTGAAGATTTTTGAGACCTATCTACCCCGCACTCGGGCGGTCGCGAAGGAAGCAATCGTTCGTCTGAGCGAGCACAGAAAACGAACGAAGTTGGAAGGACCCAAGTCTTAGCTGGTGAGATTGTTGGAAGGAATGGTGCGCCCGGCGGGATTCGAACCCACGGCCCCAGGATTAGGAATCCTGTGCTCTATCCTGCTGAGCTACGGACGCGCCAGCGGCTTTATCGCATGGGGCCGCTGGCGCGTCCGTAGCTCAGCGCGGGCTCGTCGAAGCGGGCGGCGGCGCTGTCGTCGCGGGTGAGGATGACGGTCTGGCCGGCCAGGGCGTCGTTGTGATGAGCCATGGTGAGCCGGGCGCCGTCCGCCGAGAGGGACCAGTGATCCTCGAAGCGTAGCAGATTGCCCTGGCGGCTCATCAGCGTGTCGATCACCAGTTCCGCCTCGTGCCAATGGGTGCGGCAGCGCAGGGTGGTTTCGCCGATCGTGCTGATCGTCTCTTCCCCGGCCCGGCAGGCGAACATCGAGCGGCGCTCGGTCCCGGTGGCGTCGGCCGCCAGGATGTGCTGCACGAGGTCCGGGTCGGTGTGCTCGATCTTCATCAGCAGCGCCGCCGGCGCCGGGCCATGGAATTTGCTGGCCTCGGTGTCGAGGCGCCAGATGCCGCTGAAGTTCGGGCGTTCCGGGGTGGTCATCAGTCGAGGCCCAAAGTGCGGCCCTTGAAGCCGGCCGTGTCGAAATATCGGGTCTCGCCGACCGTCTGCATCTTCAGGATCGTCACCTGACCGTCCGGGCCGGGCTTGGATTTGAGGACGACGCTGTCCACCTTGGGCTCGGTGCCGCCGGTGAAGGCTTCCGCCATCGGGCGGCCGGTCAGGCTGCCATTGGCGGGCAGGCTGAGGTGCAGCAGGGTGGCGATGGTCTGGCCGACATCGGCGTTGCTGACCGGGATCGGGTCGCGGTACGCGGTCTTGAAATCGGGGCCGATGGCGGCGGTGAAGTTGAACGTGTCGCCCCGGCTGAAGCTGCCATGCATGCCCTGGCCGTGATTGAGCGTGGTGTCCGAGATGTCCACCGAGCAGGTGGTCGGCTTGTCGCAGCCGGTCGAGAAGCTGGCGAAATTGACCAGGATGCTGGGCTGCGGCGTCACCGCATGGCCGATCAGATTGATGTCGGACAGGGGGAGCGTGCCGGGGAATTCGCCCAGCGCGGGGTCGACGAAGATGCCGCTGACATAGTCCTGATGCAGCAGGAAATTGATGGCGCGGCCGGCCTGATAGCGCGCACCCGGCGAAGTCGGGATATAGATCAGGTCGGCGCCGCCATTGGCCGCCACCACCATGTCGGGGCTGGCCGGGTCATGGCCGAGCAGGCCGTTGCCCTGCTTGGGATGATGGCCGGGCGTGACCCTCGCATTGCCGTTATCGGGGTCCGACAGCGGCAGGCCGAGCGCGGCGGACAAATCGAGGGCCAGGAAACCCGGCGGCAGGAAGCCGACCGGCACGTCGTCATAGCGGTCCTGGGCCGACATGCTCTTGGCCAGGCGCGAAATGGTCGAGAAGCCGTGATCGGCCGAGACGATGATGTCGGTGGTCTGGTCGAGGCCGAGTTCCTTGAGGGTCTGGCGCAGCTTGCCGACCTGGTCGTCGGCATTCTTGATCGCCGCCAGCGAGGTCGGGCCGTTGATGCCGGGCACCAGGCTGTCCGGGCTGTCGCCCTGGCCATGCTGGGTGCCGTCCGGATCGCGCGACCAATAGACCAGGAAGAACGGCTTGCCGTCCTCCTTGAATTTGGGCAGCAGCAGCTTGGTGATCACCTTGGTGAAATAGGTGAGCTGCTGGGTGTTGGGCACCAGCGTGCCCTGGGCGCCATTGTCGCCGCGCGACGGGGTGGCAACGCTGATGTCGGCCATGGTCATCGCGCCGGCCAGCCATGAGGGCAGGGGCACGCCGTCGGCGCGGCCGGTGCGGTCGTCGATGATGATGGGGCCTTTGCCGTCGCGTCCCCCACCATCACGCATCGTGTGGCTGAAGATCAGCGTCGGGCCCAGCTTGCCGACCGCGGCGGTGTTGTAGCCTTGATTGGCCGCCTGTTCGAGCACGGTGGCCTCGTCGAGGTAATTGCCGCCGAAATGCTTGTCGAGATCGCCCAGCACCGTGTCGTTCTCGACGAAGGGCGTCACCGAGTCATGGGCGCCCGGCACCGGAAAGCCGGCATAGAGGGTGTTGGCGAAATCGCCGGTGTCGCCGAGATAATGGCCGGTCGACAGGCCCGAGGCGTTGGCCGTGGTCAGGGTCGGGAACAAGGAATGGCTGTTGGCGAAATAGACGCCCTCCTGCGCCAGTTTGGCCATCGACGGCGCGTTCTGCGGCGTGACCATTTCCGAGCGCAGCCCGTCGGGCACGAACAGGATCACATTGTGCTGTGCTGGCGCCTGACCGTGCGCGGAAAAGGCGGTGAGCAAGGCGAGGGCGGCGACGGACAGGCGCTTCATCAGGCGGGGCTCCAGGCAAAAGGGTCCGACAAGGTAACGGGCCGGCGCGCCGGATAACAGAATCTTTCTCATGACAGTTTGCGGGCAACGGCCGGGGCGTGAAGCGGTTAGGACTTTGCCGCTTCACGAGGATCTTGCATGGCCAAGGCTGAAATCGACGCATTGACCGGCTTGCGCGGAATCGCCGCCTGCCTGGTGGTTCTCTATCATTTCACCCCCGAGGAGCATGTGCCGCTCGCCCCGCTGCGGACGGCGATCGGCAAGGGCTATATCTGGGTCGATCTGTTCTTCGTGCTCAGCGGTTTCGTGATCGCGCTGAATTATGGCGAGCTGTTCAAGGACAGGTTCCGGGTGTCGGCTTTCGGGGAATTCCTGGTCCGGCGCATCGCCCGGCTTTATCCGCTCTATCTGGCGCTGCTGCTGGCCAAGCTGGTCTATACGCTGCTGGTCTATGGCGGCTTTGCCTTTCACGACGATCCCAACGCCGCCAGTCTCGATCATCCGGTCACCGAGCTGCCGGCCAATCTGCTGATGATCCAAGGCTGGGGCCTGGCGGGAAGCATCGTCACCAGTTCCTGGTCGGTCAGCACCGAAGTGGCGGTCTATCTGGCTTTTCCGCTGCTGGCGGCGATGATCCTGTCGCGGCATCACCGCACATGGGCCATGGTGATGACGCTGCTCGCTTTCTGCCTGCTGGTTGTGGTGGTCTCGCTTGATTACCGGGACGGCGAGGTTCATCGCGGCGCGCTCGACGCCTGGGATGGCAGGCTGGTGACGCCGCTGCTGCGCTGTTTCGCCGGCTTCATGCTGGGGCTGGTCACCTGGCGGGCGTCGCGCTCGCCGCGGATTTCGCGGCTGATGGCCGATGACCGGATCGGCTGGGCGACCGGGGCGGCGCTGCTGCTTCTGCTGGGATCGCACGCCTCGGACCTGGCGGTGGTGGCGATGTTCCCGCCGCTGATCCTGCATCTGGCGGCGTCGCGGCGCAGCCTGCCGGTGCGGCTGTTCTCCAGCGGCGTGATGGTGCGCGCCGGGGTGCTGTCTTATGCGATCTATCTGCTGCACCCGCTGTTCGAGCCGCCGCTCTATGATCTGGCGGATCGGCTGAGCCGCAAGATTCCGGCGCCGGTGGCGGCGGGTATCGCGGGAACGCTGATCGTCGCCTGTCTGCTGGCGTCGTCGGCCTTCGCCCATGTCTGCATCGAGCGTCCGGGACGGCGTTGGGTGATGCGGATGCTAGTGTGGCGATTCTTAAATTCCTACGACTTCGATATCAGCGATTCTAGGAATTTAAGAATCTTCTCGGCCACACTAGATGATTGATAAAGCTAGTGTCCTGATCGATCGCGAAGTTCGAAAGGCCGTGATCCAGATCGCACGAACTTCGCGATCGGGACACTAGGTTAGAGAGAACGGTAGCGGTTGGCGGCGCCGACCAGGGCGGCGCGGATGCCGGGTTCCATCGCCGAATGGCCGGCGTCGGGCACGATGTGATAGCCGGCGCCGGGCCAGGCGCGGGCCAGCTGGTCGGCCGAGGTGATCGGGCAGACGATGTCGTAGCGGCCCTGCACGATGGTGGCGGGAATGCCGTGCAGCTTGTGGATGTCGCGCAGCAACTGGCCTTCCTCGATGAAGCCCTGATTGACCATGTAATGCGCCTCGATGCGGGCCATCGCCAGCACGGCCGAGGACAAACGCGGATCGCCCGGCTCGACCATCAGGCGCGAGCAGCTTTCCTCATAGGTGCACCAGCATTGCGCCGCCGGCAGATGGACCGTCGGATCGGCCGAGGTCAGGCGGCGGTAATAGGCGTGCAGCAGGTCGTTGCGCTCGACCGGCGGGATGAAGTCGCGGAACATGCGGGCGGCTTCGGGGAAGATCCGCCCCATCAGATGCATGAACCAATCGACCTCGCCGATGGTGAACAGGAAGATGCCGCGCAGCACGAAGCCCAAGCAGCGCTCCGGATGCGCCTGGCCATAGGCCAGCGCCAGGGTGCTGCCCCACGAGCCGCCGAACACCAGCCAGCGCTCGACATTCAGATGCTTGCGCAGATCCTCGAGGTCGGAGACCAGATGCTGGGTCGTATTGTCGGTGATGTCGGCATTCGGCACCGACCGGCCGGCGCCGCGCTGATCGAACAGAATGATGCGGTAATGGCCGGGATCGAAGAAGCGGCGATGCACCGGCGCGCAGCCGGCGCCCGGGCCGCCATGCAGGAAGACCACCGGCACGCCCTTGGGATTGCCCGATTCTTCCCAGTAAAGCTTGTGGAGCGAATCGACCGCGAGCCAGCCATGCCGGTTGGGCTCGATCGGCGGATAAAGGTCCGCCAGCAGGTCGCGGTCGCCCTTCATGCCGAGAATGTCCCCATGATTGACCCGTCGGGAGCGAACAGAGCCCCCATCAGCGGTCCGCCGAAGCCGGCGCCGGCGTCGAGCGACACGGTGAAGGGGGTTTCCTGCAGACCTTCGCGGCGGCGGTCGAAGCCGCGGATCACGCGGCGATAGCCGGCATAGGGCTCGTCGATCGAGGAAAAGCCCGAGCCGCCCCACCAGAAGCTGTCGCTCTGCGCGGACAGCGGGCGGTGCGGGTCGATGCCGGCATGGACGAACAGCATCGCGCCGTCCTCGGTATAGGCGGCGTGGCGCAGCGCGCTCATCAGGGCGTTGTGCCCATCGTAATTGCGGACGTTCTGGCGCAGCTGGGTGGTCCAGCGGGTCAGGGCCAGGGTGCCCTCGCGCTGGGCGATCAGGGCCTCTTCGACCGAGGCGCCATAGGCGTTGATGGTGGGTTCGATGCCCTGGCCGACCATCCATTTCAGGACTTGGGCCGGATTGGGCGCGAATTGCAGCTGCAGCAGCTTCTGCCACATCTCTTCCTGCGCGCCGCGCAGGAACACGATGTCCTCGCACTCGACGCCGGGAATGGCCAGAACGGCGCGGCGCATCAGCAGCATCTCGTCGATGGTCTCGCGGACCAGCGAACCATGGCCGGAATAATTGCCGAGATAGACCAGCTGATCGCCGGGCTCGAAGGCGGAATAGATCTGTTGGTGAAGAGCGCCGAGGCGTTCAGCCTCGCCATGCAAGGCGGAAACCGCCCAAACACGGCGCCCGGCCCGCAATGTCGCGAAAATACTTTGCTCAGATGACATTGCGCTCGCGCCAACCCTCCTTGTGGTGGAGGCCGCCGGTGGCGACCTCCTTGCCTAGAAGATTAAGCGGCGTCGAGCAGCTTTTCCAGCTTTTGCGTGGCCTGTTCGGGCAGAATCGCCTCGACGGCGGCCAGTTCGCTGGCCAGACGCTCCAGCGCGGCCTCGTAGATCTGGCGTTCGCTGTAGGACTGGTCGGGCTGGTTGGCGTTGCGATGCAGGTCGCGCACCACTTCGGCGATCGAGATCGGGTCGCCGGAATTGATCTTGGCCTCGTATTCCTGGGCGCGGCGCGACCACATGGCGCGCTTCACCTTGGCGCGGCCGCGCAGCTTGCCGAGGGCGTCATCCATGACGGAGCGGGTGGACAGCTTGCGCAGGCCCGACATGCGGGCCTTGGGAACCGGAACGCGCAGGGTCATGCGGTCGCGGTCGAAGGTGATCACGAACAGTTCGAGTTCGTGGCCGGCAATGCGCTGCCGTTCGATCGAGGCGACCTTGCCCACGCCGTGGGTGGGGTAAACGACATAGTCGCCTTCATTGAACGTCTGAGTGTCCAACATTGTCTTTCGATTCCCTAGAGCTACCGGGGGGATCGGCTCGCACACAGCAAAAAACGCCCTGTACCGTGCCGCGAAAAGCGGTCGATGCGGATTCGTCAAATTGCCTTGTTTGGCCTAAGCCCAGATGGCCATGCCGCCGTGGCGGCAGTCACCGAACCTGTTTCGGCGAAGGGAGCTCTTATATCACAAACAGTCGTTACGCGTAACATAAAATTGCCACACGATGACACGTTACAAGAATATGACGTATGCGGAAAATGCAAAGCCCCGCCCGGCAAAGCCGCGGCGGGGCTCGGTTTCTCGCCTAATACTTGGATCAGCGCTTGCCGGGGTTCGGGCTCAGCAGCTCGGTCTTGCCTTCCTTGCCCTTCCACTCGTCGGCATCGGCCAGAGCCTCGCCCTTGCGGGTGATGTTCGGCCACTCGCCGGCATATTGGCGGTTGGTTTCCAGCCAGTCCTTGGCGCGGTTGTCGCTGTCGGGGAAGATCGCTTCCGCCGGGCATTCCGGCTCGCACACGCCGCAATCGATGCATTCGTCCGGATTGATGACCAGGAAGTTCTCGCCTTCGTAGAAACAGTCGACCGGGCACACCTCAACGCAATCCATGTATTTGCACTTGATGCAGTTTTCGGTGACCACGTATGTCATGACAATACTCCGTACGGCGGCTTATTCGATGTTGGGCCTTCGGTAACACAGCTCGTCTCCTATAACAAGCTGTCCTTGGTGATGGCGAGGCTGCGGTAAAGCGTCTGGGCTTCCGGCGCCCCGCCGCGCTTTTCCGCCAGGCCCAGCACCTCGACCTCGTGGCGCATGCGGGCGCCGCGCGGCATCTCGATGCGGTCGCCGATCTTGACCAGGCTGTTGCATTTGTCGATGACCTGGCCGTTCAGGCGCACTTCGCCCGCTTCGATCCAGTTCTGCGCCAGGTTGCGCGATTTGCAGAAGCGCGCGAACCACAGCCATTTATCGATGCGAAGACTGCTCATCGCAGGCGCTTCAGCACGGCAAAGGGTGAATTCTCGTCGATTTTCGTCACTTTCTGCGGCTTGTGCCGCTTAGGCCGGCGCGGCGTGTGGTGGAAGGTGACGGCGTCGCCCTCGCGCTTGGGCTTATAGCCCATCGCCTCGATCAGAAAGCTCATATCGTCAGGCCCGATGCCCAATTGCGACATCCAGGGTGCGGGCGGCGAGATCGGGCCTTCGCGCGCCAGCCTGCGCAGCTCGGCGGCGAAGCGCTCCAGCATGTCGAGGCGGATCGCCTGGCGGCCGAGGCGGCGATAGCCGACCGCTTCATAATAAGCGGCGGGATGATCGGCCGGCAGCGAGACGCGGCCGGGCGGCGGCGGCGCCATCTGCGGCTGGCCGCGATGCAGGCACCACAAAGCCGCCCGCCAGCGCATCACTTCGGGTTTCAGCAAAGCGGGCAGAAACAGGCTTTCGGTGCCGAAGCGGACGCCGAGCCGGGCCAGCAGCTTGCGCTCTTCCTCGCTCAGCTTGTCGAGGGGCGAGGCGGTCCTGGCGCGCGGCATCGAGCCGAGATGCTCGGCCAGCTGGAACAGCAGCCCGCGCACCGGGCCGGAAAAGTCGGCGCCGGGCGCCGGGATCAGCGGGCCGAACAGGGCGTGCAGCCGCGCCGACAGCCAGGTCGCCAGGCGGATTTCGATGGTGCGGCGCGCTTCGGCGTCGATCCATTCCGAGGGCAGTACCTCGATCAGCGGCTGCAGCGGCATCGGCCCGGCCTGCAGGCCGGCGACCGGGGCGCCGCGCCAGACGATCTGGGCATTGCCGTCGAGATCGAACTCGCCATCGGGCGCGGCGGCCAAAGCGGCGACGCGGCCGGCGATCTCCGGCTTCAGCGCGGCGCGGGCGGCGGCGGAAACGGCGCGCGCCGCATGGCCGCTTTCCGAGCGGTCGGCGGTGAAGCGGAATCCCTGCAGCGAGCCGACGAACTCGCCTTCGACGGTCAGCTGGCCTTGGTCGGACACGGTGGAGTCCAGCGCCTCATCGCTGCGCATCTTGCGCATCAGCACGGCGGTGCGGCGGTCGATGAAACGCTGGGTCAGGCGCTGATGCAGGGCGTCGGATAGGCGGTCCTCGATGGCGCGCGTGCGTTCCTGCCATTCCAGCCCGTTCTCGACCCAATCGCCGCGATGGCTGATATAGGTCCAGGTGCGGACATTGGCGATGCGGGTCATCAGCGTGTCGATGTCGCCATCGGTGCGGTCGAGGCGCTTCACCTGGCGGTCGAGCCACTCGGCGGGCAGCTTGCGCGCCGGTTCGGTCAGATGGTGGAAGATGGCGGCCAGCAGGCGGCTATGCTGCTCGGCCAGGCTCTTCCTGAAATCCGGAATCTGGCAGACCTCCCACAGCAGGCGCACGCGGTCCGGCGTCTTGGCGCGCTCCATGGTGTCGACATCCTGCGACAGCGCGGTCAAAGCCAGCCGGTCGTCGGATTCCCGGGCCCGCACCAGGCCGGGATCGTCGGGCAGGCGGTCGAGGGCGGCGATCAGCGCCGCAACCGAGGTGAAGCGCAGGTCGCTGTTGCGCCATTGCAGCTTTTTCAGCGGCGGGAAATGGTGGTTCTCGACCGCTTCGACGATCTGCGGATCGAGGCCGGGCACGTCGGCCGTGGTGCCGAAGGTGCCGTTATTCATATGGCGCCCGGCGCGGCCGGCGATCTGCGCCACTTCGGTGGCTTCCAAAGCGCGCGAGACCTGGCCGTCGAATTTGCGGGCCGCGGCGAAGGCGACATGGTCGACATCCATGTTCAGGCCCATGCCGATGGCGTCGGTGGCGACCAGATAATCGACCTCGCCGGCCTGGTAGAGCGCGACCTGGGCATTGCGGGTGCGGGGCGAGAGCGCGCCCAGCACGACCGCGGCGCCGCCGCGCTGCCGGCGGATCATCTCGGCCAGGGCGTAAACCTCGGAGGCCGAGAAGGCGACGATGGCGCTGCGGCCGGGCAGGCGGGTCAGCTTGGCCGGGCCGGAATAGGACAGGGTCGACAGGCGCGGGCGCGAGATGAATTCGGCCTTGGGCACCAGTCGGCGGATCAGCGGCTTGATGGTCTCCGAGCCCAGGAACATCGTCTCGGACGTGCCGCGCGCATGCAGCAGCCGGTCGGTGAAGATGTGGCCGCGCTCGGCGTCGCCGCACAGCTGGATCTCGTCGATGGCCAGGAAATCGACCCTGCGGTCGAGCGGCATGCTTTCGACGGTGCAGACGAACCATTGGGCATAAGGCGGGATGATCTTTTCTTCACCGGTGATCAGGGCGACGGCGTTGCGGCCCTTCAGCTTGGCGATGCGGTCGTAATTCTCGCGCGCCAGCAGGCGCAGCGGAAAGCCGATCATGCCGGTGCGGTGCCCGAGCATGCGTTCGAGGGCCAAATGGGTCTTGCCGGTGTTGGTCGGACCGAGAACGGCGACCACCCGGCTGCTGTCATAAGTGCTTGTCATTGATGTCCGGTGCCACGCCTCTCCGGCTTCCGCCGAAGAGGCGGGCAGACCGTTATTATTGCACCATCGCGCGCGGCGCCATGGCCGTGGTGCGCTGGCGGGTCGCGAATTCCTTCAATTGGCGGCCCATGCAATCGAACGCGTCCCTTACCGCGACACCGACATCCTCATTGACGTGGACGTTCTTGGGGTCGCGGGCGGCAACCAGTTCGGCGCCGGGAACGGTAACGTTGATTCTGACGTGGAAGGGTTCCCCTTTGCGGTGGAGGCTGCTGGTGTTGCGGTGGTGCGGCTCCACCACGACCCGGCAACTGGTGATCTGGTTGTAGATCTGTTCGAGCTTGAGAGCTTTCTCTCTGATGCGCTCCTCTAGGGCGTTGGAATGATCGATACCATGAAACGTAATCTGCAGCGGTATCTTCATGAGCCTCTCCGTCTTGACTGTTCGGGCCGGCCACGCGGTTCGCGGCAAAACGCCGCTTGCGTTATGCCGGTCCTGTCCTCATATCCTCAGACCGCAAATCGAACTTGCTCCAACTGCGTCTAGGTACGGGATCAGGGTACTCCTCTCATGGCAGAAGAAAAACTCAGTTTTCAGGCCGAAGTTGCCAAACTGCTCGATATCGTCGTGCACTCGCTCTACAGCAATAAGGAAATCTTCCTTAGAGAGTTGATTTCAAACGCTTCTGACGCGTGCGACAAGCTTCGCTATCAAGCGTTGACGGATGCTTCGCTTCTACAAGGAGAAGGCGAATTCAAGATCCGTCTGGTGACCGACAAGGAAAAGCGCACCCTCTCGATCATCGATAACGGCATCGGCATGAGCCGCGCCGAACTGGTCGAGAATCTGGGCACCATCGCCAAATCCGGCACCGCCGCCTTCATCGACTCGGTGAAGAAGGATGCGAAAGGTGACGTCAGCCAGATCGGCCAGTTCGGCGTCGGCTTCTATTCCGCCTTCATGGTCGCCGATCAGGTCGAGGTGGTGACGAAGAAGGCCGGCGAAGAGCATGGCTGGATCTGGCGTTCGGACGGCAAGGGCGAGTTCACCATCGCCGAGGCCCCGGATGCCAAGCGCGGCGCCGAGATCCGCCTGCATCTGCGCGACGGCGAGGATGAGTTCCTCGATCCCTACCGCCTGCGGAACATCGTCAAGACCTACTCCGACCACATCGCCCTGCCGGTGACGCTGGAAGAGGATGGCAAGGAAGAGACGATCAACAGCGCCTCGGCCCTGTGGACCCGGTCCAAGTCCGAGATCACGCCCGAGCAATATCAGGAATTCTACCACCACGTCGCCCATGCGTTCGACGAGCCGTGGGCGACCCTGCATTACAAGGCCGAGGGCGCGATCGAATATACCAGCCTGCTGTTCATCCCGAAGAGCAAGCCGTTCGATCTGTTCAATCCCGAGCGCAAGCAGCATGTGAAGCTGTACGTCAACCGCGTCTTCATCACCGACGACGCGGCCGAGCTGCTGCCGCCTTACATGCGCTTCCTGCGCGGCGTGGTGGACAGCCACGATCTGCCGCTGAACGTCAGCCGCGAGATGTTGCAGCACAATCCGATCCTGGCCAAGATCCGTTCCGGCCTGGTCAAGAAGGTGCTGGCCGAGATCAAGCGCAAGTCCGAGGCGGAAGACGGCGATTTCGCCACCTTCTGGGAAAGCTTCGGCGCCGTGCTGAAGGAAGGGCTGTACGAGGATTTCGAACGCCGCACCGACATTCTCGATCTGTGCCGCTTCAGGACCACCACGGGTGGGGACGAGCTGGTGTCGCTGGCGACCTATCTCGGCCGCATGAAGGAAGGTCAGGACGCCGTCTATTACATCACCGGCGACAATCTCGACCGCCTGAAGCAGAGCCCGCAGCTGGAAGGCTTCGCGGCCAAGGGCATCGAGGTGCTGCTGCTGACCGACCCGATCGACGAGTTCTGGCCGACCGCCATCGGCACCTATCAGGACAAGAAGCTGCGTTCGGTGGCGCAGGGTGCCGCCGATCTGTCCGCGGTGAAATCGGACGAAAAGGCCGAGGACGATAAGAAACCCGCCGCCGATGCCGCCGGCCTCGATGCGCTGATCGCCGCCGCCAAGCTGGCGCTGGGCGAGGCCGTCAAGGATGTGCGCGGCTCCGATCGCCTGACCGAGAGCCCGGTCTGCCTGGTGGCCGACGAGGGCGACATGGGCATCCATCTGGAACGGCTGTTGCGCCAGCATCAGCAGGGCCAGGGCGAGGCGCCGCGTATCCTCGAACTGAACCCGCGCCATGCGCTGATCCGCTCGTTGGCGGAAAAGGCCAAGGCCGACGGCGCCGCTTTGTCGGACCAGGTCTGGCTGCTGTTCGATCAGGCGCGTATCATGGAAGGCGAAACGCCGTCCGACCCGCAGGCCTTCGCCCGCCGCCTGTCGGCGGCCCTGGAAAAAGGCCTGTAACCGATGGGACCCGTCAGCTTCATCCTCAACCTGATCTGGATCGTGTTCGGGGGTGGGCTGATGGCCGTCGCCTGGGTGATCGTAGCCGTCATCATGGCGCTTACCATCGTTCTGCTGCCGTGGAGCCGCGCGGCCTTCGCGATCGCCGGCTACACGCTGTTCCCGTTCGGCCGCGCGGCGGTCAGCCGCCGCGAGCTGACCGGGCAGGACGATATCGGCACCGGGGGCTTGGGCTTCATCGGCAATGTGATCTGGTTCTTCGCCGCCGGCTGGTGGCTGGCGCTGGGCCATGTCCTGGCCGGCATCGCCTGCGCCCTGACCATCATCGGCCTGCCGCTGGCGGTCGCGCACTTCAAGCTGGTGCGCATATCGCTAGCTCCGATCGGTATGACAATTATCAATTTAGATCGTTGATGTTGTTTTCCGGGCCGCAAGGCGGCCCCGCGCTGCCGACGGCCGCGGTTACACGGACGGTATAGCTTGGCGCGGTAGCCCAGCGCACGGAGTGCGCGCCCGGCGCCTGAGGGACATATATTACCTGTTTTCCGGGCCGCAAGGCGGCCCCGCGCTAGCGACACCCGACGCCCGGTCTCTGTATAGCTTGGCGCGGTAGCCAAGCGCACGGAGTGCGCGCCCGGCGCCTGAGGGACATATAAAGCTGTGGCGCTCGCGCCACAGTGTGGCCATATTTTCGCCGCAGTATTGATGTTGCTGTGCAAAACGGTTAGAAGCTGAAGGGTAACCTGCCCTAAGGCTTCCGGCCGCTCATGAATATCGATCTTGCCAGAACCTTCTTGGAGATTGCCGAAACCGGCAACTTCAACAAGGCCGCGGAACGTCTGGACGTAACCCAGTCGACCGTCTCCATGCGCATCAAGGCGCTGGAGGACGAGATCGGCCGTCCGCTGTTCCTGCGCAGCAAGACCGGCACCGAGCTGACCCCCGCCGGCCATCAGTTTCTGCGCTATGCCAGCACCCTGGTGCGGGTGTGGGAGCAGGCGCGCCACGACATCGCGCTGCCGCCCGGTTTCCGCGCCGCCTTGACCGTCGGCGGCCAGTTCTCGCTGTGGGATCGCATGCTGCTGCGTTGGGTGCCGTGGATGCGCCAGCAGATGCCCGACGTCGCGCTGAAGGTCGAGGTCGGCCTGTCCGACGGGCTGATGCGCCAGCTGAGCGAGGGGCTGATCGATATCGGCGTGATGTATTCGCCGCTGTCGCGTCCCGGCCTGATCACCGAAAAGCTGCTGGAGGAACGCCTGGTACTGGTGTCGACCAAGCCGCGCCAGCTGTCGCAGTGGGACGACGGCTATGTGTTCGTCGATTGGGGGCCGGAATACCGCGCCGCCCACGCCCAGGCCTTCCCCGACCTGGCCACGCCGGCGGTGTCGGTGGGATTGGGCGCGCTCGGGCTTCAGCACATGCTGGCCAATGGCGGCTTCGGCTATTTTCCGATGCGGGTGGTGCGGCCCTATATCCAGGATGGCCGCCTCTGTCTGGTGCCGGAGGCTCCCGAATTCCGGCGTCCGGCCTATATGACCTATCCGATCGCCGACGAGCAGCTGGGCGACATCCTGCGCACGGCCGTGCGCGGGATGCGTTACGTAGCGTCGCTCGAAGCGGAAGACTGAAGCCCCACGGACCCTTTAGCGGGTGTAATTATCTTCACGAAGGCGGCTGCGGGCGGCGGCGACCAGCGTCATCAGCTGGCTGCGCGTGATCCCGTCGCTGCTCATCAGGCGCTGCATGATCGGATCGTGCAGCATTTCGTGCAGACTGGGCTCATCCATCGATGGCACATCCGCGAAAGCGGCGCGGTCGGTTTTCGGCTGCGGGACCGTCAGGGCGGTCTTGGCGGCCAGCGAGGCTCTGAGACGCGTAGCTCTGGCTGTCATGACCTGATCCCTTCGACAGGTGGTGGTTTACCGTTAACAGCCCATTATCAATAGCGCACCTGTCGCGGCATTGCAAATTTTCCACAGACTTATTCATGAGTTTTCCCCGGAATTAACAGGGGTATCCGGCCACCGTCCGCCCTTCTCCCTGCGAAAAACCGACCGATTGCGGCAGGATTTGTAAATAAAACCATTGTAATATTTTACAATCAGCCGATGTTATTAATGTATAGGAGATGTTATACTTTCCCCCAATATTGCGCTGCGACAACCATCTTTGGTGGTGGAGGGAAAGATGGATGCTCTTTCTGATTGGTCGGTTCGCAACAGAACGGGAGCGGCTTTCAGCGCGCTCCTGCTGCTTCTTTTGATCGTGGGAACATGCAGCTATCTGCAGATGGGGCGATTGCAGAGCAACGTCCGCGACATGGGCGAGAACTGGCTGCCCAGCGTCCGTGAACTATCGCAGATGGAATATTATCTTGCCCGGGCGCGCGGCGCCCTGTTGGGCGAGGTATTGGAGGCTGCGACTCCCGCCGAGCTCGATGACGGGGTCAAGCGCATGGGCAATTATCTCGCCAAATATGACGATGCCCACCAGCATTATTCGAAGATGATGATCGCCTCGCCGGAAGAGCGGACGCTGTTCGACGCGGTCGAGCCTGTCGAGCAGGCCTATCGCGCCGAGACCGATAAAGTCATCGCGCTGATGCGGCAAGGCAACCATGCCGCGGCGGCCGATACGGCGATCAAGGCGCGCGACAAGTTCGCCCTGATGATCGAGGCCCAGGAAAAGGTCATCGCCTATAACAATCAGGGCAGCGCGATGGCCATGGACCATGCTCAGACCACGTTCACGAACGCCAAGCTCATTCTCGGGATATCGATCGCGATCGCGCTGGCGATCGGCTTTCTGTCCTATGGGATGGTGATCAAGACGGTCTGTTCGCCGATCCAGCTGCTCAGCCGGGTGATGGGGCGGCTGGCCGATAACGACCTGACCACCGAAGTTCCCGGCTGTCAGCGCCGCGACGAGATCGGCGGCATGGCCCGCGCGGTCGAGGTGTTCAAGCGCAACGGCATCGAGCGCAAGGCCCTGCAGGAACGCGAAATGGCCGAGATCGCCCAGCGCGAGGAAAGGGCCCGCAGGCGCGACGCGGCCACGGCGACCTTCAACAGCGACGTGGCGGGCATCATGGAGACGGTCAGTTCCGCCGCCACCGAGTTGGATGCCACCTCGAATTCGCTGTCCTCGACTGCCGAACAGGCGGCCCGCCAGGCCTCCATCGTGGCGGCCGGTGCCGAGGAAGCCAACGCCAACGTGCAGACGGTGGCCGCCGCCACCGAGGAATTGTCGGCCTCGATCAGCGAGATCTCGCAGCAGATGGCCGAGGCGCGCACCGTGGCGGGACATGCCAACGAAGAAAGCCGCCGGGCCAACGAACGGATACAGGGGCTGGTCGAATCGGCTCAGCGGATCGGCGAAGTGGTGCGCCTGATCCAGGATATCGCCAGCCAGACCAACCTGCTGGCCTTGAACGCCACCATCGAAGCGGCCCGGGCCGGCGACGCCGGGAAAGGCTTCGCGGTGGTGGCGGGCGAAGTGAAGACCCTGGCCAGCCAGACCGCCAAGGCGACCGAGGAGATCACCGGGCAGGTCCAGGCGGTGCAGCACGCCACGCAGGAGGCGGTGCAGGCCATCGCCGGCATCGGCGAAACCATCGCCCGCATCCACGAGATCTCGGCCGCCATCGCCGCCGCGGTGGAACAGCAGGGGGCGGCCACCAACGAGATCGCCCGCAATGTCGCCCAGGCCTCGGCCGGAACCAGCGAAGTGACGAGCAACATCGCCGCCGTCAACGAGGTGGCCCGCGAGACGGGCGAGTCCGCCAGCCATGTGCTCAAAGCGGTCGGTGACCTCAATACGCAGGCGACCCGGCTGCAGGCCACGATAGAATCCTTTATCCGCGAAATGTCCGCTAGCTGAAGGTCCGCTGTTTATCCTTGGTGCAAGAGAACCCTCCGGCAAGCCAGGAGGGCGTCCGGGAGGTTGATCATGAATGTTTTCCAGGATTTGACCGTCCGCTCCCGCATGGGCGCGGCATTCGGCGCGCTGCTCGCGCTGTTCGTGCTGCTGGGCATCTGCGGCTATGTCGAGATGGGCCGGCTGCAGTTCAACGTGACCGACATGGGGTCCAACTGGCTGCCCAGCGTCAGGACCCTGTCCCGCATGGAATATTTTCTCGCCCGCACCCGAACGGCGCTGCTGGGGCCGATCGTCCAGGCGCGCACGCCCGAGGAACTGGATGCCGGCGTCAAGACGCTGGAAGGCTATCGGGCCACTTATGACGATCTGAAAAACAAATACACCACCAGCCTGATTTCGTCGGAGGAGGAAAAGACCCTGTTCGGGGCGGTGACTCCGCTGGTGACCGAGTATCGCGCCATGGTCGATACGGTCATCGACAATCTGCGCAAGGGTAATCGCGAGGTGGCGGACCGCCAGGCGCTGCAGGCGCGCGACAAATTCAACGCCATCGTCGAGGCGATGGAGAAAGTGATCGACTACAACAATTCCGGGGCCGACCAGGCGGTGGTCACGGCGGGGCGGACCTATGCCAGCGCCTGCATCATTTTCGCCATCGCGGTGCTGATCGCGATTGCGATCGGCGTGGGGTCCTACATCATGGTGATCAGGACCATCTGCCGTCCGGTCGACGAGATGCAGGGCGCGATGGGCCGCCTCGCCGACGAGGATCTGTCGGTGGTCATTCCCGGCTGCGGCCGCAAGGACGAAATCGGCGGCATGGCCCGCGCCGTCGAGGTGTTCAAGCGCAACGGACTCGAGCGCAAGGCCCTGCAGCAGCGTGAAATGGCCGAGATCGCCGAGCGCGAGGACCGGGCCCGCCGGCGCGATGCCGCCACCGCCACGTTCAATCGCGAGGTGGCCGGGATCATGGAGACGGTCAGTTCCGCCGCCGCCGAGCTGGACGCCACGTCGACCTCGCTGTCTTCCACCGCCGAGGAGGGGGCGCGCCAGGCCCAGGCGGTCGCCGCCGGCGCCGAGGAGGCCAGCGCCAATGTCCAGACGGTGGCTTCGGCCACCGAGGAATTGTCGGCCTCGATCGGTGAAATCTCGCACCAGATGGTCGAGGCGCGGACCGTTGCGGGCCATGCCAACGAGGAAAGCCGCCGCGCCAACGAACGGATACAGGGGCTGGTGGCGTCGGCCCAGAAGATCGGCGAGGTGGTGCGCCTGATCCAGGACATCGCCAGCCAGACCAACCTGTTGGCCTTGAACGCCACGATCGAAGCCGCCAGGGCGGGTGAAGCGGGCAAAGGATTTGCCGTCGTGGCCGGCGAAGTGAAGACGCTGGCCAGCCAGACCGCCAAGGCGACCGAGGAGATCGCCGGCCAGGTCCAGGCGGTGCAACATGCCACCGAGGAAGCGGTGCAGGCCATCGCCGGGATCGGCAGCACCATCGCCCGCATCCACGAGATCTCCGCGACCATCGCGGCCGCGGTGGAAGAGCAGGGGGCGGCCACCAACGAGATCGCCCGCAATGTGGCGCTCGCCTCGGCCGGCACCAGCGAGGTGACCGGCAATATCGCTTATGTCACCGAACTGGCGCGCGAGACCGGCACCTCGGCGACGCAGGTCTCGTCGACCTCGTCCGAGCTCAGCGTCCAGTCCAGCAAGCTGAAGCAGGTGATCGACTCGTTCATCCACGAGATGGCGACGACGTAGGAGCTATTGCGGCGGGTTCTTGACCGCTTCTTCCTGCTGTTCCTTGGTCTTCGGCACGTCGACCGGTTTCACCTCGACCTCGGTGACGCCCTCTTTCTTCATGCCCAGTTCCTCGGCGGCCTTGGGCGTGACGTCGATGATGCGGTCCTTGACGTAGGGGCCGCGGTCGGTGACCACCACTTCGGTAGATTTGCCGTTTTCCTTGTTGACCACCTCGGCCTTGGTGCCGAGCGGCAGGGTCTTGCTGGCCGCGGTTTTCTTGCCGGGATCGAGCGGCTGGCCGCTGGCCGTCTTCTTATGGGTGAAGTGCTTGCCGTAGTAGGAGGCGGTGCCCTTCTGCTTGTGCATGGCGGGCTTGGCCGCTGGTGCGGGCGCAGCGTCGTCCGCTGCGGCCTGCGGGCCAAGGCACATCGCAGCGAACGTCAGAGCAAAAAACACCAATTTTCGCACGATCATCATGTTGGCAATCTACCCTCAATACGGGCAAATTGTGCGCCTCGGAATCTACTTAGAGCCTGTTTGGGAATTGGGTATGGCCTGCACACCGATATCAGAGGCTTGGGCCAGGCAGCGGGAGCGACGCGATGCGGCGCATCGCGAGCGAGCGATAACGTCGCCCAAGCCTCTGATATCGGTGCCCGTAGGGTCGCAGCCGGAAAGCCGAGGGCGGCGATGCAGGTCATATCCAATTCCCAAACAGGCTCTAAGGGCGTGGTCTGGGATGGGGCGGGGTGGATTGCTGTTATGGATGGCCATGGCGCTATTGCCGCGCTTGGCTGTCGGGGCCGAGAGTCTCCGCTTCGTCACCGAGGAAGTCGCGCCGATCAACATGGCCGGGCCGGGCATCGGCGAGATCAGCGGCATCGCGACCGAGGTGATCAGCCGCGCCATGGCGGAAAGCCGTCTGTCCTACACTCTCTCGCTCTATCCGTGGGCGCGCTCTTATGCGATGGCCCTGCGGGACCGCGATACCTGCGTCTTTTCCGCCAGCCGGACCGAGGAGCGGGAAAACCTGTTCAAATGGGTCGGCCCGCTGGTCAAGGACCGCTGGGTGCTGTTCGGGCGCATCGACGGACCGGCGCCGGGCTCGGTCGACGATGCGCGCGGCCATTCGATCGGCGGCCATTACGACAGCGCCTCGTCGCGCTATCTGAAAGCCCTCGGCTTTCAGATCGACGAAGTGTCGGATTTTCATTCCAACATGAAGCGGGTGGCGGCGCGCCGGCTCGATTATGCGGTCAGCGGATTGCTGGGCGGCTCCTACGCGATCGCCCATGACAAGGAATTGTCTGACGTGGTGCCGGTCCTGTTCCTGAAAGACATCGAGATGTATCTGGCCTGCAACAAGTCGGTGCCCGACCGCGTCACCGACCGCCTCAACGCCATCATCGCCCGCATGACCGCCGACGGCACGGTGGCGGCGATCGTGCGGCATTACCAATAAAAAACCCCCTGCCGGCGAACCGGCAGGGGGCTTCGGACTGCGCTGTTAAACCGCGACCTTGTCGGCGACCTCGGTGAAGGCCGTGATCTGGTCGAAGTTCATATAGCGGTAGATGTCGGCGGCCTTCTCATTGACGATGCCGACCTGCTCCAGATATTCCGCCGGGGTCGGCAGGCGGCCCAGCAGGGCGCTGACCGCCGACAGCTCGGCTGAACCCAGATAGACGCGGGTATCGATGCCGAGGCGGTTCGGGAAGTTGCGGGTCGAGGTCGAGATGGCGGTCGAGCCCTTGCGGATTTGCGCCTGGTTGCCCATGCACAGCGAGCAGCCGGGCATCTCCATGCGGGCGCCCGAGCGGCCGAGGATGCCGTAATAGCCTTCCTCGGTCAGGATCATCTGGTCCATCTTGGTCGGCGGCGCGATCCACAGGCGGACCGGAATGTCCGACTTGCCGTCGAGGATCTTACCGGCGGCGCGGAAATGGCCGATATTGGTCATGCACGAGCCGATGAACACCTCGTCGATGTGGTCGTTCTGCACTTCGGACAGGAACTTCACATCGTCGGGATCGTTCGGGCAGGCCAGGATCGGTTCCTTGATGTCGGCCAGGTCGATGTCGATCACCGCCGCGTACTCGGCGTCCTTGTCGGCGGACAGCAGGTCGGGCTTGGCGATCCAGGCTTCCATCGCCTTGATGCGGCGTTCCAGCGTGCGCTTCTCGGCATAGCCCTCGGCGATCATCCACTTCATCAGGGTGATGTTCGAGGTCATGTACTCGATGATCGGCTCCTTGTTGAGCTTCACCGTGCAGCCGGCGGCCGAGCGCTCGGCCGAGGCGTCGGTGATCTCGAAGGCCTGCTCGACCTTGAGGTCCGGCAGGCCTTCGATTTCGAGAATACGGCCGGAGAAGATGTTCTTCTTGCCCTTCTTCTCGACGGTCAGCAGGCCGGCCTTGATGGCGTAGAGCGGGATCGCGTTGACCAGATCGCGGAGCGTCACACCCGGCTGCATCTTGCCCTTGAAGCGCACCAGCACGCTTTCCGGCATATCGAGCGGCATGACGCCCGTCGCGGCGGCAAACGCCACCAAGCCGGAGCCGGCCGGGAAGGAGATGCCGATCGGGAAGCGGGTGTGCGAATCGCCGCCGGTGCCGACGGTGTCGGGCAGCAGCAGGCGGTTCAGCCAGGAATGGATGACGCCGTCGCCGGGACGCAAGCTGACGCCGCCGCGGGTCGAGATGAAGCTCGGCAGCTCATGGTGCGTCTTGACGTCGACCGGCTTGGGATAGGCGGCGGTATGGCAGAAGGACTGCATCACCATGTCGGCCGAGAAACCGAGGCAGGCGAGATCCTTGAGCTCGTCGCGGGTCATCGGGCCGGTGGTGTCCTGCGACCCGACCGTGGTCATCTTGGGCTCGCAATAGGTGCCGGGACGGACGCCCTTGCCCTCGGGCAGGCCGACTGCGCGGCCGACCATCTTCTGGGCCAGGGTATAGCCCTTGCCGGTATCCGCCGGGATGGCCGGCAGGCGGAACAGGGTCGAGACGGGCAGGCCCAGCGCTTCGCGGGCCCGGGCTGTCAGGCCACGGCCGATGATCAGGGGAATGCGGCCGCCGGCGCGCACTTCGTCGAAGATCACGTCGGACTTCATGGTGAATTCCGCGATGACCTTGCCGTCCTTCAGCGCCTTGCCCTCATAGGGGCGCAGCTCGACCACGTCGCCGGTTTCCATCTGGTTGACGTCCAGCTCGATCGGCAGGGCGCCGGCATCTTCCATGGTGTTGTAGAAGATCGGGGCGATCTTGGTGCCGAGGCACACGCCGCCGAAGCGCTTGTTCGGGACGTAGGGGATGTCCTGGCCGGTCCACCACAGGACCGAGTTGGTCGCCGATTTGCGCGACGAGCCGGTGCCGACCACGTCGCCGACATAGGCGATCTGATGGCCCTTCTTGGACAGGGCGTCCAGCGCCTTGATCGGGCCGCGCTTGCCGGGCTCCTCGGGCTCGATGCCCGGGCGCGGATTCTTCAGCATGGCCAGAGCGTGCAGCGGAATGTCGGGGCGGCTCCAGGCGTCCGGGGCCGGCGACAGATCGTCGGTGTTGGTCTCGCCCGACACCTTGAAGATGGTGACGGTCAGCGACTTCGGCACTTCGGGGCGCGAGGTGAACCACTCGGCCTCGGCCCAGCTCTTCAGCAGGGTCTTGGCGTTCTCATTGCCCTTGTCGGCCAGTTCCTTGACGTCATGGAAATAGTCGAACATCAGCAGGGTGGTCTTCAGGCCCTCAACGGCGGTCTGGCCGCATTCCTTGTCTTCGAGCGCCTTGATCAGCGGCTTGATGTTGAAGCCGCCCAGCATGGTGCCGAGCAACTGGGTCGCCTTGACGCGGCTGATCAGCGGGCTCTTATCCTTGCCGTCGATGATGGCGGCCAGATAGGCGGCCTTGACCGCGGCGGCGTCGTCCACGCCGGCCGGCACGCGGTGGGTGATCAGGTCGAGCAGAAACTCCTCTTCGCCCTTGGGCGGATTCTGCAGGAGGGTGACCAGCTGGCCGGTCTGTTCCGCCGACAAGGGCAGCGGAGGAATGCCAAGGGCAGCGCGTTCGGCCACATGCTGACGATAAGCTTCGAGCATGAGTGTTCCTTTCACATTTTTTGGATCTGGGAAGGACACGAGTCAGACAGTGCTGGCTCGCCCGGTGCGCCGAAAGAAAATGCCCGTTCCCCGCCTCTCGCAGAGGCTCGGGGGGCACCATACTCCGCTCCCGCGCGCGAGGGAAGATTTGTTGTGCGGGCCAGCCATGCCGGAAAGTTGATACCGGTAACACAATAGTGGCTTGTAAAAGCTGATACAATCAGGGACTGTAACGCGCGTTTATCGATGACTATCCGGGGGCGGGTCGTGTTGTTGAGGGGCATTCTGGTGCTGATGCTGTCATTGCTGACGGTGTCCGGCGGCGCTTACGCGCAACAAAAGACTTATCGTATCGGCTATCTATTTCCGCTCAACTCCCAGCTGGGGGCCGGCGCTTCTGCTTTCGCCGATGAAGTGGCGAAGCGGACAGGCGGACGCATCCGTATCGAGCAATATCCCAATTCGGTGCTCGGCGGCGAGGTCGAGATGCTGGACGGGCTGAAGCTCGGCACCGTCGATTTCGCGCTGATATCCGGGGCGGCCCTGCCCAACGTCCTGCCCGAGGCCGGCGTCTTCAGCATCCCCTTCATCTTCCGCGATGCCGACCACGCCCATCACGTGCTCGACAGCGCGCTGGGCCAGGCCTATCTCGACAAGCTGCGCGAGAAGGGCATCGTCGGCCTGGCCTGGGGCGAGAACGGCATGCGCCAGCTCACCAACGCCAAGCATCCGATCCGCACGCCGGACGACCTCAAGGGCCTGAAACTGCGCCTGCCGCAATCCGAGGTGATGGTCGCCGGCTTCAAGGCGCTGGGCGCGGAGACCGCCGCCATCGGCTTCCCGCAATTGTTCGCCGCCTTGCAGACCGGCCAGGTCGATGGCGAGGAGAACCCGATCGCCACCATCCTGTCGGCCAAATTCTCGTCGGTGCAGAAATATCTGACCCTGTCGGGCCACGTCTACGATCCCGCCGGCATCCTGGTGTCGGGCGAGACCTGGAAGGAATTCTCCGAGGCCGACCGCGCCGCCCTGATCGCCGCCGCCAAGGTGGGCGCCGAGGCGTCGCGCCGCTTCGCCGCCGAAGCGCAGAAGAACGGCGTCGCGGAGCTGAAGAAGCAGGGCATGGAGGTGACCGAGCAGATCGACCGCGCCGCCTTCGTCGCCGCCATGCAGTCGGTTCGGCCCGATTATGAGAAGAAGTTCGGCACCGAGGTGCTGAGCAAGATCGACGCGATCAAGTAAGGGGTGGGATGATGAATATTCTGGCTCGTCTCACCATCAGCCAGCGTATCGGCGCGGCTCTCGGCACCCTGCTGGCGCTGCTGCTTCTGACCGGGCTGGTGGCCTGGATCAATATCGGCTCGGTCGACCGCTCGGCCTCGACCGTCGAACGCGCCGCCGCCATCGACGCCCATGGCGGGGCTTTGGCCGAGACTTTGCGCGATTCGATCGCGCTGTCGGCCACCTATGCCCTGACCGAAACCGACAGCGACCTGGGCAAGGTCAAGAAGACCGAGGAAGCGCTGAAGGAAAAGGTCGAGGCGACCCGCGCGGCGATGACCTCGCCCGAGGATGCCGCCCGTCTCAAGGGCCTGCTCGAGTCCTATGCCGCCTATGACGAGGCGACCAAGACGACGCTCGCCGCCATCGGCGAGCGCCGAGCCGGTTCCGCCGAATTCACCAAGGCGGCGGTGGCGGTCAATACCATCGCGTCCGCCACGGTGGTCGTGCTGGTGCGCGAGGGGCGCGGCGCTCCGCTCGGGCCGGCGATCCGCCTCAATGACGGGCAGCTGGCGGCTTCGGCCGCGGCGGCGCGCTATCTCGCCTCCCGCGATCCGGCCCAGGCCAGCACCGCGAAGCAATATCTCGACGGATTGCCCGCCGCGATCGAGCGCCTGAAGTCCGATGCGGACTCGCCGCGCATCAAGAATTTCATGACCGCGCTGGGGCCGCAGTTCGACAAATATACCGGCGCGCTCGACAAGCTGATCGCCGCCACCGACAAATTCGCCGCCGCCAATGCCGCGCGCCGCGCCGCAGCCGACAAGCTGGTGGCGCAACTGGCCGAGGTCCGCAAGGCCAGTTCCGACGGCGAGGCCGATTCGATCCGGGCGATGAACAGCGCCGTCTCGATGTCGCGCTATGGCACCGGTCTCCTGACCCTGGTCGCGGTGGTGGTCGCCATCGGTCTGTCGATGGCGGTGGGGCGGACCATCTCCCGTCCGATCGTCGCCATCGCCGATCTGATCTCGCGCCTGACCCATGGCGAGCTGAACGTCGCGATCCCCTATGCCGGCCGCCAGGACGAGATCGGCCGCATCGCCACGGCGCTGGGCGTGTTCAAGGACGCGCTGGCGGAAAGCCATGGCCTGCGCGAGAAACAGGCCGAGGCCGAACGCGCCTTGGCCGAGCAGGCCAGCCGCGAGCGCGCCCGCTTGGCCGAGCGTCTCGAAGGCTCGGTGATGAATGTGGTCGATTCGGTCAGCCGCTCGACCGAGCAGCTGGGCGGCCAGGCCTCGACCCTGACCGGGGTTTCGGGCCAGGTGCGCACCCGCCTGGGCGAGGTCGACGCCACCGCCATGACCCTGTCGGGCAATGTGCAGCGCGTCGCCGCCGCCACCGAAGAGCTGTCGGCCACCGTGTCCGAAATCGGTCATCAGGCCCGCCGCTCGACCGAAGTGTCGCAGGCCGCGGTGGGCGAGGCCGACCGCGCCAACCAGATGGTGGAAAGTCTGGCCGAGGCGGCGCACAAGATCGGCGATGTGGTCAGCCTGATCCAGAGCATCGCCAGCCAGACCAATCTGCTGGCCCTGAACGCGACGATCGAAGCGGCGCGCGCCGGCGAGGCGGGCAAGGGCTTCGCCGTCGTGGCGGGCGAGGTCAAGACCCTGGCCAGCCAGACCGCGCGGGCGACCGAGGACATCACCCAGCAGATCGCTTCCGTGCAATCCGCGACCAAGGATGCGGTCCAGGCGATCGGACGCATTTCCGGCACCATCGGCGAGATCTACAGCATCAGCAGCGAGATCGCCTCCGCCGTCTCCCAGCAGGGCGACGCCACCATGGAGATCTCGCGCAATGCCCAGGACGCCGCCGCCGGCACCCTGGTGGTAACCGACAGCATCGGTGTCCTGCGCCGCGCCACCGACGAGACCGACCAGGCGGCGGGCACCATCACCTCCGCCGTCGAGACCCTGGCCGGCCAGTCGCGCCGCCTGCATGACGACTTCGCCGCCTTCATCCGTGGTATGAAGGAGGAGGTGCGGGGGTAGTCACGAGCGTGTAACATCCCGCGACATGCAACCGAGGGGGAGTGGTCATGGGTATTCGCGGCAGAACATTGGCGGTGGCTGCCGCCGGCATGTTCCTCATCCTTCTCGCGGCTGCCGCCGGCCTGTCGATGTCGTGGCGCAGCCTCAGGACCTTCGAGGGCGACGTGATGCAGCGCCAGCGCGACGCGGTGGCGGTGATCGCCGCCGAGTCCGACTTCAAGAAGCAGGTCCAGGAATGGAAGGATACGCTGCTGCGCGGCGCCAACCCGGAGCTGCTCGACAAGCATTGGGGCGCCTTCCAGCGCCAGGAGCAGAAGGTCGAGGAGGAGTCCGGGCGGCTGGCCGCGTCGATCGCCAATCCCGAGGCGGCCAGGCTGCTGACCGAATTCGTCGAGGCCCATAAGAAGATGGGCGCCGCCTATCGCGCCGGCTTCGACCAGTTCAAGAGCGCCAATTTCGACGGCAAGGTGGGCGACAAGGCGGTGGCCGGCATCGACCGCGCCCCGACCGAATTGCTGACCAAGGCCAAGGATCTGATCCAGGCCGACGCCAAGACCATCGCCGACGACGCGGCCGCCAACGGCCGGCGCGGAATTTACATGGCGATGGCGGTGATGGTGGTCGTCACCCTGTTCTCGCTCGGCGCCTTCGCGGTGATGGTCAGCCGCACCGTCATTTCGCCGATCAGCCGCACCGTGCGCGCCATGGGATTGCTGGCGCAGGGGGACCTGTCCGTCGAGATCGAGACCCGAGCCGCGCGCGACGAGATCGGCGACATGGTCCGCGCCGTGCGGGTCTTCAAGGACAACGCCCTCGAAGCCCTGCGTCTGCGCGCCGCCAACGAAGAGCAGCGCCGCACCTATGCCCGCGAGCAGGCCGAAGCCCTGCGGCGCATGGCCGACAATTTCGAAGCGACGGTGACGGCCAAGGTCGCCGAAGTGGAGAAGGCGGCCAAGGGCATCGACGCTACCGCGCACGACATGGCGCGCCGCACCGAGCAGAATGGCGGCCAGTCCATGGAAGTGGGTGACGCCGCCAAGACCACGACAGACCGCTCCTCCAGCGTGTCCGAGGCGACCCGGCAGCTCAGCGAATCGGTCAATGAGATCGCCCGCCAGGTCGCCCAGTCGAGCGGGATCGCCCAGCGGGCGGTCGAAGGCGTCAGCGCCACCGCCGCCCAGATGGGCGGCCTGTCCGACGCGGTGAGCGAGATCGGCGCCGTGGTCGGGCTGATCAACGACATCGCCAGCCAGACCAATCTGCTGGCGCTGAACGCCACCATCGAGGCGGCCCGGGCCGGCGAGGCGGGCAAGGGCTTTGCCGTCGTGGCCAATGAGGTCAAGCATCTGGCCAACCAGACGGCGCGCGCCACCGAGGATATCGCCCGCCAGATCGCTACGGTGCAGGCTTCGACGCAAACCATGTCGGACAGCATCGACCAGGTGGTGGAAACCATCCGCGCCATGGACGAGGCATCGTCGGCCATCGCCGGGGCGGTGCAGGAACAGGAGGCGATGACCCGCGAAATCGCCGTCAATATCGAGGAAGTAGCGCGCGAGGCCGGCACCGTGTCGCTGACCGTGTCCAAGCTGGCACGCTCCTCGGCCCTGACCTGCGCCGGAACCGTGCGCGTCATCTGGAGTTCGACCTCGCTCAAGGAGTCGGTCGACGCCCTGCATGAAGAGGCGGTGTCCTTCCTGTCCACGGTCCGCTCGTCGGCGGAGGTGGCCTCTTAACCCGTAAAAGCCACCTTGGCGAACGGGCGGAATTTGTTATGGTTCCGCCCCATGAGCTTCGCCAACAGTGCCGCTTTCCGCGCCGACCAATTATCCTGCCGCCGCGGCGACAGGCTGATCTTCCAGGGATTGGATTTCTCCATGCCGCCGGGCGGAGCGCTGTTGCTGCTCGGCCGCAACGGCAGCGGTAAATCGAGCCTGCTGCGCCTGCTGGCCGGCCTGCTGAAGCCGGCGTCGGGACAGCTGTTCTGGGGCGACCAGGCGCTGGCGAACGAGCGCGAGGCCCATGCCGGGCGCCTGCATTATCTCGGCCACCAGGATGCGGTGAAGCCGGTGCTGACCGTCGAGGAAAACCTGCTGTTCTGGGCCCGCCTGCATGATCCGGCGACGCCGCCCGAGCGCATCGCCCTGGCCCTCGACACTTTCAATCTCAAGCTTCTGGCCCAGACCCCCGGCAAGCTGCTGTCGGCCGGGCAGACGCGGCGCCTGGCGCTGGCCCGCCTGCTGGCCGCGCGGGCCCCGCTGTGGCTGCTCGACGAGCCGTCGGTCGGGCTCGACCACGATTCCCTCGGACGGCTGGAGCAGGCTTTGGCCGAACACCGCGCCGCCGGCGGGCTGGTCGCCCTGTCGACCCACGCCGAAATCGCCTTGCCGGGCGCCGAAGTTCTGCAGATGGGCGATTTCGCGCCGACCGCCGAACAGGTGATGGGAGTCTGGATGTGAACCGCCTCGCCACGGTCATTCTACGCGATCTGCGCCTTGCGCTGCGTCAAGGCAGCGACAGCCTGATGGTGGTTGGCTTCTTCGTGCTGACCGTCACCCTGTTTCCCTTCGGGCTGGGGCCGGAAAGCAATCTCCTCGAGCGCACCGCCGCCGGCATCCTGTGGGTGACCGCGCTGCTGGCCTCGATGTTGTCGCTCGACCGGCTGTTCCAGGGCGATTACGAGGATGGTTCGCTGGAATTGCTGACCCTGACGCCGACGGCGCTGGAAATATTGGTGATCGGCAAGATCGCCGCCCATTGGCTGACCACGGCCCTGCCGATGCTGCTGGCGGCGCCGGTGCTGGCGCTGCTGCTGCATCTGCACGAGGATGCCTTCCTCGCCTTGATGCTGACGCTTTTGCTGGGTACTCCGACCCTCAGCCTGATCGGCGCCATGGGCGCGGCTCTGGTGCTGGGGGCGCGGCGCGGCGGGGTGCTGTTGTCGCTGCTGATCCTGCCGCTTTACGTGCCGGTGCTGATCTTCTCGGTCGGCGCGGTCGACGCGGCGGCCCAGGGACTGCCGGTCCACGGGCATCTGCTGATCCTGGGCGGCCTTCTGCTCGCCGCCCTGCCGCTGGCTCCGCTCGCCACCGTGGCGGCGTTGCGCCAGGCTGTGGAATAAAGGGACGAGGACGATCGTATGTTCGACATGGTGCGTAAAAGCTATTCCGCCTTTCTGTTCGACATGGATGGAACATTGATCACGTCGACGGCGGTGGCCGAACGTATCTATGGCCGCTGGGCCGAGAAGAACGGGGTCGATGTCGCTTATCTCATGTCGATCATTCACGGTGTTCGCACGATCGACGTCATCCGCCGCCTCAACCGGCCCGATCTCGATGCCGAAGCCGAGGCGGAAAGCATTTCCCGGGCCGAGCGCGTGGAACTGGACGGTGTGCTGGCGATCGCCGGAGCGCGCGAATTTCTCGCCTCGCTGCCGCCCGACCGCTGGGCGCTGGTGACCTCGGCCGATCCCGAGCTGGTGCGGGTGCGCCTGGCCGCGACAGGGATTCCCCATCCCCGGGTGATGGTGACCGCCGATGACGTCACCGCCGGCAAGCCCGATCCGCAAGGCTACAAGCTGGCGGCGCAGCGCCTTGGCTTCGATGCGGCCGACTGCCTGGTGTTCGAGGATGCTCCCGCCGGCATCGAGGCGGGCGAGCGCGCCGGCGCCGATGTGCTGGTGATCACCGCCACCCATACCGCGCCGCACGGAACCGCCCACGCCTCGATCGCCGATTATCTGGGGGTCGTATCGAACCGGGGCGCGGACGGCAGTATCGCACTGGTCTTCAACGCCGCCGCGGAGTAGAACGGAACGCCATGAGCTCTTTCTTCGACCGTTACGCCAACCCGACGCGCTTCATGCGCCTGGCCACGGCCGTTGTGCCCTGGACGGCGGCGGCGACGCTGCTGCTGCTGGGCTCGGGGCTCTATTTCGCCTTGTTCGATTCGCCGGCCGATTATCAGCAGGGCGAGTCGGTGCGCATCATGTATGTGCATGTGCCGTCGGCCTGGCTGGCCATGGCCGGCTACAGCACGGTGGCGGTCGCGTCGGCCTTCGCCCTGATCTGGAAACATCCGCTGGCCGATCTGGTCGCCCGAGCCGCCTCGCCGGTCGGCGCCTGCTTCGCGCTGCTGTGCCTGGTCACCGGCTCGCTGTGGGGCAAGCCGATGTGGGGCACCTGGTGGGCGTGGGATGCGCGGCTGACCTCGGTGCTGATCCTGTTCTTCCTCTATCTCGGCCATATGGCGTTGCTGAACGCCTTCGACGACGCGGCGCGCGGCGCGCGGGCGGCGGCGATCCTGGCCCTGGCCGGCTTCGTCAATGTGCCGGTCATCAAATTCTCGGTGGATTGGTGGAACACCCTGCACCAGCCCGCCAGCGTGTCGAAGATGGGCATGCCCAGCATCGATCCGCGCATGCTGCTGCCGCTGATGCTGATGGCGGTCGGCTATACCTGTTTCTACGTCACCGTGCTGCTGCTGCGCGTCAAGGGCGAGATCCTGTCCGCCAAGATCCGCGCGCTGCGCCTCAGCCTGATGCAGGTAGCAAACCAATGAATAACTATTTCTCCATGGGCGGTTATGCCGCCTTCGTCTGGCCGGCTTACGCGCTGTCGGCCTTGGTGATGATCGGCTTGGCCGTTACCGCCTGGTGGAACCTCAGGGTGCGCGAGCGCGATCTCGCCAAGCTGCGGGACCAGCTGCCGTGACCCGAAAGCAGCGCCGGCTTTATTTCGTCCTGCTCGGCATGCTGGCGCTCGGCGGCGCCACGGCCCTGGTGCTGACCGCCATGGGCGATACGCTGGTCTATTTCTATACGCCGTCGGAAATGGCCGGAAAGCAGATCGGGCCGGATCGCCGCGTCCGTATCGGCGGACTGGTCGAGAAGGGCTCGGTGGCCAAGGATCACGAGACCACCAATTTCACCATCACCGACCTGACCGCGACCTTGCCGGTGACCTATACCGGCGTGCTGCCCGATCTGTTTCGCGAAGGCCAGGGCGTGGTGGCCGAGGGCCGCATCGGCCGCGACGGCGTGTTCCACGCCTCCGAGGTGCTGGCCAAGCACGACGAGAAATACATGCCTAAGGAAGTGGCCGAGCAGCTGAAGAAATCCGGCCGCTGGCAGGAAGGGGCGGATACAGCCAAATGATCCCCGAGACCGGACAATTCGCGCTGATTCTGGCGCTTCTGGTGGCGCTGACCCAGGCGGTCGTGCCGTTGATGGGCGCCGCCTCCCGCGATCCGGCGCGCATGGCGCTGGCCCGGCCGGCGGCGCTGGCGCAGTTCCTGCTGATCGCGGTGGCGTTCGGCGCGCTGATGCAATGCTACATCGTCAGCGACTTCTCGGTGCTGAACGTGGTCGAGAATTCGCACACCGACAAGCCGCTGCTCTACAAGATCTCCGGCGTGTGGGGCAATCACGAAGGCTCGATGCTGCTGTGGGTGCTGATCCTCTCGCTCTACGGCGCGGCGGTGGCCCTGTTCGGCGGCAATCTGCCCGAGGCGCTGAAGGCCCGCGTGCTGTCGGTGCAGGCGATGATCTCGGTCGGTTTCCTGCTGTTCATCCTGCTGACCTCGAACCCCTTCGTGCGCGTCGATCCGGCGCCGATGAACGGGCAGGGGCTCAATCCGCTGCTGCAGGACCCCGGCCTGGCCTTCCATCCGCCGTTCCTCTATCTCGGCTATGTCGGCTTCTCGATGGCCTTCTCCTTCGCCATCGCCGCGCTGATCGAAGGCCGCGTCGACGCCGCCTGGGCGAGATGGGTGCGTCCGTGGACCCTGGCCGCCTGGTGCGCCCTGACGCTGGGCATCGCCATGGGCTCGTGGTGGGCGTACTACACCCTGGGCTGGGGTGGCTGGTGGTATTGGGACCCGGTCGAGAACGCCTCCTTCATGCCGTGGCTGGCCGGCACCGCGCTGCTGCATTCGGCCATCGTGGTCGAGAAGCGCGACGCGCTCAAAGGCTGGACCATCCTTCTCGCCATCCTGACCTTCTCGCTGTCGCTGCTGGGCACCTTCCTGGTGCGCTCGGGCATCCTGACCTCGGTGCACAGCTTCGCCTCCGACCCGGCGCGCGGCGTGTTCGTGCTGTGCCTGCTCGGTCTGGTCACCGGCGGCTCGCTGGTTCTGTTCGCCCTGCGCGCCGGCAAGATGGCGGGCGGCGGCCTGTTCGCGCCGATCTCGCGCGAGGGGGCGCTCCTGATCAATAACGTGCTGCTGTCGACCGCGGCCGGCACCGTGCTGCTCGGCACGCTCTATCCGCTGATCGCCGACGCGCTCGATCTTGGCAAGCTGTCGGTCGGTCCGCCCTTCTTCAATGCGGTGTTCCTGCCGCTGATGATCCCGATGGTGCTGCTGATGGCGCTCGGGCCGTTCCTGTCGTGGAAGCGCGGCGATCTGCCCGGCGTTCTGGCGCGGCTGAAATTCGTCTTCGCCCTGGCCATCGTCGCCGCCATCGCCGCCTGGATGATCGCCGGCGGCACCGCCGGGCCGCTGTGGGCGGCGGGCGGCATCGCCTTGTCGGCCTGGCTGATCCTGGCCAGCCTGCTCGAATGGACCGAGCGCGTGCGGTTGAAGGCTGGTTTCTGGCGCCGGGTGCGCAACACCCCGCGCGCCGCGCATGGCATGACCCTGGCGCATCTGGGCCTGGGCATCGTCATTGCCGGCATCACCGGCTCGACCGCCTGGAAGACCGAGCATATCCAGGTGATGCAGATCGGCCAGACCATCGACGTCGCCGGCTATCAGGTCACCCTCGACGGCATCGAAGACAATGTGCCGGGCCCGAACTACACGGCGCTGCGCGCTCAGTTCACCGCGCGCAAGGACGGCCGCGTCATCGTCATGCATCCGGAGAAGCGGTCCTACCGCAATCCGCCGCGCCCGGTGACCGACGCCGCCATCCACACCAATTTCCTCGGCGATCTCTATGTCGTGATCGGCGAGCCCAATGCCGGCGGCGGCTATGTGACGCGGCTCTATTACAACGCGATGGCGCCGTGGATCTTCATGGGCGCCGTGGTGATGGTGTTGGGCGGGCTGGTCTCGCTGTCCGACCGCCGCTTCCGCATCGGCGCCCCCAAGCGCGCGGCGGCTGCTGCTGCCGTGAAAGCCTGAGGATCGAAGATGCGCTGGCCGGTCCTGATTCCGCTCGCTCTGTTCGTCGTGCTGCTCGGCTTTTTCGGCGTGCGGCTGGTCAAGATGAACCAGGGCGACATGCCCGACGACATCAAGACCGTGCTGATCGACAAGCCGGCGCCCCAATTCTCGCTGCCGCCGCTGATCGAGGGCGGGCAGGGTTTCTCCTCCGCCGACTTCAAGGGCAAGGTGACCCTGGTCAATTTCTTCGCCTCCTGGTGCGTGCCCTGCCGCGGCGAGCATCCGCTGCTGGCGCCGCTGGCCGACAAGGTTCAGCTGGTCGGCATCGCCTATAAGAACAAGCCCGAGGACGCCACCGCCTGGCTGGCCGGTCTCGGCAATCCCTACCAGGTGGTGGCCGCCGATCTCGACGGGCGCGTCGCCATCGATTTCGGCCTCTATGGCGTGCCGGAAAGCTATCTGATCGACCGCGAAGGGCGCATCCGCTATGCCTGGAAGAAGCCGTTCTCGCCGGACGAGATCCAGCACAAGCTGCTGCCGCTGATCGCCGAGCTGAGCAAATGAAGAAGCTCCTCATCGCCGTTTTGGCAGGGATTCTGGCGAGCTCGGCCTTCGCCGTGCAGCCCGACGAGATGCTGAAGGACCCGGCGCTCGAAGCGCGCGCCCGCGAGGTCAGCCGCGATCTGCGCTGCCTGGTCTGCCAGAACCAGTCGATCGACGATTCCGATGCGCCGCTGGCCCATGATCTGCGCGTGCTGCTGCGCCAGCGCCTGGCCGCCGGCGACAGCGACGAACAGGCCAGGAAATTCCTGGTCGACCGCTATGGCGACTATGTGCTGCTGAAGCCGCCCCTCAAGAAGACCACGCTGGTTCTGTGGTTCGGACCGGCCATCCTGCTGCTGGCAGGTATCGGTGCGGCTTTCGCCGTCTATCGCCAGCGCAAGCTGAAGCCCGTCGCCGATGTTCTGTCGGCCGAAGAAAAAGCGCGGCTCGACCGCCTGCTGAAGGACGAATCCGCGTCATGACCTTGTGGGTGATCTTCGCCGTCCTGGCGTTTGCGACGGCGGCGCTGCTGGTGACGCCCCTGCTGCGCCGCGCCCGCGATCCGCTGGCCCGTTCCGCCTTCGACCTGCAGGTCTATCGCGAGCAGCTGGCCGAGCTGGAGCGCGACCAGGAACACGGCGTGCTGCCGGCTGATCAGGCCGAGGCGGCGCGTACCGAGATCCATCGCCGTATTCTGACCGCGGAAACCCAGGACAGCGTCGCCCGCTCGAAATCGCGCCTGCAATTGCCGCTGGCCCTGCTGCTCGGCCTCGGTCTGCCGCTGGTCGCCGGGCTGATCTATAGCCGCCTGGGCTCGCCGGACTTGCCCGACCGGCCCTTCGCCGCCCGCGCCGCCGATCCGGCCTTCAAGATGACCGCTCTGCTGGAGCAGCTGGCCGCCCGTCTGGAGGTCCAGCCGGATGGCGAGGGTTATCGCCGCCTGGCCCAGGGCTATATGGCGCTGCAGCGCTATCCCGAAGCCGCCGACGCCTTCAAGCAGGCGCAGGCGCTGGGCATCGACGATCCGGCGATGTATTCGGCCTGGGGCGAGGCGAGCGTGCTGAGCCAGAACGGTCTGGTCGGCCCGGACTCCCGCCATCTGTTCCTTCGCGCCCTGGCTGGCGACAAACAGAACCCGCAGGCCCGCTTCTATATCGGCCTCGGCTATGCGCAGCTGCAGGACTTCAAGAAAGCCGTGGCGATCTGGCGCGACCTCGAAAAGGACAGCGCCGAGGATGCGCCCTGGCTGACCGCCTTGCGCCAGCACATCGCCGAAGCGGCCAAGCAGGGCGCTTTCGACGCCGCGTCGATCCCGCCTGCCGCGCCGGAAATTCCCCAGGGCGGCCCCGACAGCGCGGCCGGCGCCGCCATCGCCAACATGGCCCCTGACCAGCGCGCGGCCACCATCCGCACGATGGTCGACGGGCTGGCGGCCAAGCTCAAGGACAAGCCGGACGATTTCGATGGCTGGATGCGCCTGGCGCTCAGCTACCGGGTGCTGAATGAGCCAGCCAAGGCCAAGGATGCCGCCCAGCACGCCATCAAGCTGAAACCGCAAGCCGTGGAGCCGCGCCTGGCGCTGGCGCAGGTCCAGCTCGGCGACGCCTCGGAAGACCAGCTCCCGGCCGATTTCATCGCCACCCTGCGCGACGTGCTGGCGATCGAGCCCGACAATACGACGGCGCTCTACTATCTCGGCGCCGCCGAGGCGTCGGCCAAACACACCGCCGAGGCGCGGAAATATTGGCAGAAGCTGCTGGCCAAGATGCCGGACGACCAGCCCGAGCGGGCCGAGCTCAAGAAGCGGCTGGAGGCTCTGAAATAGGGGTCAGGGGCGCCTGAGGATCAGCGAGGTGTTGATTCCGCCGAAGGCGAAATTGTTGCTCATCACGAATTCGGTCGCCAGTTTTCTCGGCTCGTCGCGGATATAGTCCAGTTCGGCGCAGCGTTCGTCGATCTCGATCAGATTGAGCGTCGGCGCGAACCATTCCTCCTTCATCATCTCGATGCCGAGCCAGGCCTCGATGGCGCCGCACGCGCCCAGGGAATGGCCGAAGAAGCTCTTCAGCGAATGGATCGGCATCCGCTTGCCCATCACCGCCGCCGTCGCCTGGCTTTCGGCGATGTCGCCCCATTCGGTGGCGGTGCCGTGGCCGTTGACGACGCCGATGGCCTCCGGCGCCAGGCCGGCATCGTCGAGCGCCAGGCGCATCGCCACTTCCATGGTCGCGGCCTGGGGCTGGGTGATGTGCTGCCCGTCGGAATTGCAGCCGAAGCCGGCGATCTCCGCCAGGATCGTGGCGTCCCGCGCCAGAGCGTGCCCGCGCTCCTCGAGGACCAGCGTCGCCGCGCCTTCGCCGATGACTAGTCCGTCACGGTTCCTGTCGAAAGGCTGGGGCGTGGCGTCCGGGTGCTCGTTCTTGGTCGAGGTGGCGAACATGGTGTCGAACACGGCGACGTCCGTGATGTCGAGCTCCTCCGCGCCGCCGGCCACCATGATGTCGGCCTTGCCGGCCTGGATCGCCTCGAACGCGTAGCCGATGGCCTGGCTGCCCGAGGTGCAGGCCGATGACGTCGGGATCACGCGCCCGGTCAGTCCGAAGAACAGGCCGATATTCACCGCCGTCGTATGTCCCATCATCTGGATATAGGTGGTGGCGTTCAGGTTCTTCGAGGCGCCCAGCATCTTCAGCTCGTAAAAGCCGAGCACCGAGTCGGGGCTGCCGAACGAGGACCCGTAAGCCACGCCGGTGCGGCCGGACGACAATCGCGGATCGCCGATCAGCCCGGCCTGGCCGAGCGCGCGTTCGGAGGCGAACACCGAAAGCTGCGCTACCCGGCCCATGGTGCGGGTCTTCTTGCGCGGCCAGTGGTCGGGCATCGCGAAGGAGTCGACCGGCGCGGCCAGGCGGGTATTCACGCCTTCGAAGCGGTCCCAGCCTTCCATGCGGCGGATGCCGGTGCGGCCGCCCAGCAATCGCGCGCGGATGGTCGGCCAGTCGTTGCCGAGGGCGGTGACGCCGCCGATGCCGGTGACGACGACCCGGCGCCTCACAGCATGCCTCCATTGACCGACAGAACCTGGCGCGTGATGTAGGAGGCCTGGTCGGACACCAGGAAGGCGACCGCATGGGCCACTTCCTCGGGCAGGCCGGCGCGGCGCATCGGCACCAGCTTCAGGGCTTCCTCCATCGGAACGTCGGCGGTCATCTGCGTCTCGATCAGTCCGGGAGCGACGCAATTGACGGTGATGTTCCGCTTGGCGAGTTCCAGCGCCAGCGCCTTGGTGGCGCCGATGATGCCGGCTTTGGCCGCCGAATAATTGACCTGGCCGCGATTGCCGGCCAGCCCCGACACCGAGGACAGGGTGACGATGCGTCCGCCCTGGCGCGCCGATATCATCGGCATCACCAGCGGCTTCAGCACATTGTAGAAACCGTCGAGATTGGTCTCGATCACCCCGTCCCAATCCTCGTCGGTCAAAGCGGGAAAGGCCGCGTCGCGGGCGATGCCGGCATTCAGCACCGCGCCCCAGCAGGCGCCGTTCGCCGCGATGTCGGCCTCCAGCGCGTCGCGCGTGCCGGCGCGGTCGGAGGTGTCGAACGAGATCAGGCGTCCGCTGCCGCCGGCCGCGGCGATCTCGGCCAGCGTTGCCTCGGCGCCGGCGCGGTCCGAGCGGAAATGGACGACGATGGAGAACCCGTCCTGCCCCAGCCGCCGCGCGATGGCGCGGCCGATACCCTTGCTGGCCCCCGTGACCAGGATCGTTCTGCTCATTGCCCTCTCGTCAAAATCGCGCGCGCTCCCTCGGCGCTCTCCGCTTGATACACGTTGAGCTGCGCTTCGGCCACCATCACGTCGCCATCGAGCAGCCGGCACCCGAACACGCCCATCTGGGCGTCGCGGACCATCACCTTCACGGCCACCGTCAGGAGCAGGCCGAGCGGGAGCACGGGTACGGCCGCGCGGAAATGGCGGGTACCCAGCAGAAAGCCGATCTGTACCGGCTTACCGCTTTGTTTCGCCCAGCAGCCGGTCAAGGCGCCGCAGGCCTGCGCCATATATTCGATGCCGAGATGGGCCGGCACGCCGTCTTGCGTGGCGAAGGGGTGTTCGGCCCGCACGGTCGTTTCGAGCAGCGCGCTCTCGTCATCGAACGACAGCAAGCGGTCGATCAGGATCATCGGCGCCGCGTGCGGCACCAGTTCGGATATGGGCCAGCAGGTCATGCGGTCAGCACCAGCGCGCAATTGCTGCCGCCGAAGGCAAAGGAATTGCTGAGGATGGCGGGCTTTTCCAGACGGTGATCGCGGGTGGCGAAGGTCAGCGGCGGCAGGGCCGGGTCCGGCTGGCCGTCCCACAGATGCGGCGGCAGGCGGCGGTCCGGGTTCCAGCTGCCGGCCGAGAGGGTCAGCCAGGCGAAGGCGGCTTCGACCGCGCCCGCCGCTCCCAGCGTGTGGCCGGTCATCGCCTTGGTCGAGCTGCAGGGCAGGCCGCCGCCGAACAGAATGTGCACCGCTTTGCTTTCCATCGCGTCGTTGAGCGGCGTGGCGGTGCCGTGCAGATTGACATAGCCGATGGCGTCCGGGGGCAGCCCGGCATCGTCCAGCGCCGCCTGCATCGCCGCCAGGGCTCCGGCGCCGTTGGGCTCCGGCGCGCTGAGATGATGCGCGTCCGAGGTTTCGCCGATTCCGGCCAGGGCGACCCCGCCCGGTTCGGGCGTCATCAGGAAGACCGCGCCGCCTTCGCCGATGGTGATGCCGTCGCGATTGACGCTGAAGGGATTGCAGGGCGTCGCCGAGCGCGCCTCCAGGGCGCCGAAGCCGGCCAGGGTCAGGCCGCACAGCGTGTCGACGCCGCCGACGATGGCGGCGTCGGCCAGGCCCTGGCGGATCAGCCGGCGCGCGCTGGCGAAGGCCTTGGCGCTGGAGGAACAGGCGGTGGCGACCACATAGGCCGGGCCGGTCAGGCCGAGATGGGCGGCGGCGAAGGCGGCGGGATCGCCCAGTTCCTGAAGAGAGTAGCGATAGGCGCCGGGCCAGATGCCGGTTTCCAGCCGCTGCGCGATGGCGGCCTCGCCCTCGGCGATTCCCGACGTGCTGGTGCCCAGCACGATGGCGATGCGATGCGCGCCATAGCGGGCCTTGGCCTGCCCGATCTCGGCAGCGATCTCGTCCAGCAAGGCGGCCAGCAGGCGGTTATTGCGGCTGGCCGCCGCCTCGGGCAGGCTGCCGATCTTGCCGATGGGCACCCTTCGGCCGGCGAACAATGCTTCGGCCGTCGCGCGCTTGCCCGTTCCCAGCGAGGACGCCACCGCCATGGCCGGCAGATGCATCATGGCGCCACCACCGAGGATTGGACGTCGATTTCGTAATCCCAGACCCGGTTGGTGAGATGGGCATGGCCGCGCCAGGGATCGTCGTCGCGCTCGATCGTCACCAGATCCTGGAGCGCGGCGCCGCTGATGCGGTTGCGGATTTCGGCTTCCGGCCAATAGATCATCATCACGTCGGCCAGCACATTCTCGGGGCGCAAGCCGTCGGGCAGGAACGAGGCCTTTTGCGCCGTTACGGTCTTCCCGTCCCAGGTGATCTGCATCAGACGCTGGCCGAAACCGTCGGTGCCGGCCAGCAGGACCCGCTCGCGCGTCACCGAGAGATGACCCTCGAAGGTGAAGCTGTCCGCGCCATGGCGGGCGTTGACCAGCTGAACCGCTTCGATGTCGCGGCCCAAGGCGGCGGGAGGGGGCAGGGCGAACAGGGCGCCGGGCGCCACCATCACCGTGCCGGGAGGCGGCGCCGGCACGGTGCTGCAGGCGGCGAGCGAAAGCAGGAGCAGGGCGGCGGAAATCTTCATCTTTTTCTCTTATGCGCCAGCGCGGCCAAAGGCGCCATCGCCCAGGCCAGCGGAACGGCCACCAGCATGGCCGCGCCGAAAGTCCGCATGCCCTCGATGTCCGAGACCGCCAGCAGCCCGAACGACAGCACCGCCGTCGACATGGCCAGGGTCACGCCCAGCATCGTCACCGGCGCCAGGCGGCCATCCTCGGCGCAGAATACCGCATAATCGACGCCGATCGACAAGGCCAGCACCAGCCCCAGGGCGGTGAAAAAGGTGAAGGGCAGGCCGATCAGCGCCAGCAGGGCCGGCGTCAGCAGGATCGCCAGGGCCGGCGGCCCGAGCACGAACAGCGTGCCGCGCGCGCCATAGCGCCAGGCCACCAGCGGCGCCATCAGCAGCAGCGACGCGGCCATCAGCAGCACGGCGCGTTCGCGATAGGCGGCCAGCACGGCGCTGATCTCGCCGGTCGGATCGACGAAGCGCACGCCCGCCAATCCGTCCGCCGCCCTGGCCGTCGCGGCGAGATCCTTGGCGTCCTGCAGCAGCACCACATGGCGGCCGGGCGCGATCAGCATCGCCGGCAGCAGGGCGATGGCCCGACTGTCGAGCACGGCCTGCAGGGTCAGCGGCGGGCCGGCCTGGGGGGCCGTCAGCGGCATGCCGAGCTTGGCGGACAGATCGGGCAGATAGGGACGGATGAGCCGCTCTTCCACCAGGGCGCGGTCGGATGCCTGGCGGGCCTGGGAGGGAACCAGGCCCGCCGGCGCGATCCAGCCCGACAGCGCGCCGGCCGCGACGGCGGGGCGCAGCCGTTCGGCCAGGGCTTCCTCGCGCTGCAGAGCCTGTTCGTCATCGGCGCCTTCGACCAGGAAGAATTGGGTCGACGGCGCCCAGCCCAGCAGACGCTGCACGTCGGCCTGCTGAATGGTGAGGTCCGGGGCCAGGGCCTGCTGGTGGCGGACATCGTCGTCGATGCTCAGCAGGCGATAGCCGGCCGCGGCGACCGCCAGCGCGGCGAGGCCCAGGAGGAGGGGGCCGCGTCCGCGCCAGAACGCTTCGACCGCACCGGCGGCGCGGATCAGCCGGGGCGCGAGCGGCTTGGCCGCCAGACGGTCGAGCCGCGGGAACCACAGGATCACCGTCAGATAGGCCGCCACCAGCCCGACCGCCGAGAACATGGCGACCTGACGCAAGCCGGGAAAGGGGGACAGTGCCAGGGTCAGATAGCCGATCACCGTGGTCGCCATGCCGAGGGTGATGCCGGCCAGCACCTGGCGCAAGCGCTGGCGCGCGTCGGCGGCGGGCGAAAAGATCTGGGCGAAATAGAGCAGGCTGTAATCGGCGGCGATGCCGATCAGCGAGGCGCCGAACAATTGCGCCGCCACATGCAGGGTGCCGAACACCAGCAGGCAGGCCGACAAGGCGACCGCCAGCCCGACACCGATCGACAGCAACCCCAGAAGCAGGGGGCGCGCCGAGCGGAAGATTGCGAGCAGCAGCAGGGCGGTGGCCAGCAGTGAGACCCCGCCGATGGCCGTGCTCAACGCCAGGGCGCTGCCGGCGCCGGCGCTGGCATAGAAGATGGCGCCCAGGCGCAGAATCCTGACGCCCGCCGGCGGCGTGCCGAAGGCCTGGGCGAAGCGCTTCTGGACCGACAGCGAGGTGGAATCGCCGGTCAGCATCCCGGTGACGCCGACCCAGGTCAGCCCCTTATCCTCGATCACCGGGCGCCCCTCTTCCAGCCGGACGCGGCTGGGAGGCAGCGGCAGCCCGGTCAGGAAGGCGGGAAACAGGAAGAAGGGGTCGCGCGCCAGCAGCCGTCCGTCGCCCAGTCCGCCGAAGCCGAAGATCTGGCCGAGGGCGCGGTCGCGCAGGTCCTCGCCATGGCCTTCGGCCAGACGGCGCCGGTCATCCTGGGACAGCAGTCCGGCGCGTGCCGGGAAGTAGGCGGCGCCCAGGCGCTTGATCGCGTCGCCGTCGGGAATGTCCGAGCCCGGCGTCAGCAGCCCGGCTTCGCGCAGCCGGTTTTCCAGCCCTTCCGCCGCCTCTTTGGCCAGTGCGGGATCGGCCGCGCCGAACAGCACGATCAGGCGGCGCGAGAGCCGCGCATTGATCGCCTCCTCGGCCTGGCGCACGGCGCCGTCGAGTTTTTCGGTGGGCAGCAGCGCCATCAGGTCGGAATCGAGCGGCAGGCCGTGCCTTACCGACAGCCCGACATGCAGAACGGCGGCACAGACGACGGCCAGCCAGAGCAGCGCGGCGATGCGCCTCATCGGCCGTCCCGGCTCAGAGCCGCGCTTTCCTCGGCCGACAGCGGGCCGTCGGACAGGCTTTGCCCGGTGAACAGGATATGGTCGCTGTCGCCATTGGGCCGCTCGATCTCGACCTCGTCGACGAAGCGCGAGACTTTGAGCGAGATGCTCTTGATCGCCGCCCCCGTCATGTCGGCCCGCCGCGGCAGCAGGCGGATGCCGCCGCCCTCGCGCTGCACCTGGAAGTCGGCGTCGAGCGCGCCCCAATCGCCTGACAGCGCGCCGCCGATCGCGGCATAGAGACGCGCCAGCGCGGGCAGGCGCTGAGCGTCGAAACTCGCCGTCTGCTTGCCGCCGACCGCCTGGGTCAGCCCGCCGGCGGTGATGGCGGTGGTGACCGGAAAGGGTTTTTCGGCGACCCACAGCAGGCCGCGTCCGGCCGCCAGCAGGAAATGGCCTTCCGACTTGACTGGATTGGCGAAGCCCTGCAGATGCCGCTCCTGCGCGAACCGGCCCCGGATCACCTGGCCCTCCGCCAGAGTCTGCGGTTGGGCGTGGGCGGCGGTGGCGGCCAGCACAGCGAGGACGGACAGCAGGCGCTTCACAGCAGCGCCTCCACACGCTCGATCAGGGCGGCTGGGGATTCCAGAGCCATTTCGCCGGTGTCGGCGGAAACCGCCACCTGCATCGTCTGCGCCTTGGTCAGCACGTCGCCGGAGGCGCGATCGGTAATGCGATAATCGATCTTCAGCGAATTGAGATAGTCCTTCAGCGTCGCGGTGACCTCGATTTCCTGCCGCAGGACGACCGGGCCGACATATTTGATGCGCAGATCGACAATCGGCCACAGAAAGCCGGACTCGGCCATTTCGGCGAAGCTGTAGCCGATCTTCTCCATCAAGGCGGTGCGCGCCTGTTCGAGGAAGCGGGCGTAATTGCCGTGCCACACCACCTGCATGGGGTCCAGATCATAGAATTGCGCCTGGCAGACCACGGCGGCCGAGATCATCGCTTGTCCTCTTGCGACCAGTAATCGAAGAAATTGTACCATTGCCAAGGCGCGCGCCGGCATTCCTGTTCCAGCCTGGCGGCATACCGCCCGGCCGCCGCCGCGATGGCGTGCGCGCGGCCCTGGCGCGGCGGGGCGAAGGACTCTTCGCAAAAGGGTTCGAGCGACAGGCGCCAGCTCTTCCTCTCGGTGCGGCGGCAAAACAGCAGCGACACCGGACAGGCCAGCAGCGCCGCCAAGATCCACGGGCCCTGCGAGAAGGGGGCGGGGTCTCCGAAAAAGGGAGCGCTGACCGTGCGCCCTTCCGACAGCACCGGCACCCGGTCACCGGCGATGGCGATCCATTCGCCGCGTTCGATGCGTTCGCGCAGCTTGATCGCGGTGTCCGGTCCGATTTCGGTGACCTGGATCGTGCGTTCGGCGGCCTCGGGGCTGAATTGGCGAAGCAGCCGGTTGTAGTTCTCCGCGTGCCGGGTATGGACGAGGACCGTCAGGCGCCGGCGCAGCTCGGGCGCCATCAGGGCGCGCGACAAATCGGCATTGCCATGGTGCGACACCACCAGCAGGCGGCCACGCGGATCGGCGCTCATCGCCGCCAGCGCCTCGGGTGTCTCGATCTCCAGCGCCTGCGGCCGGATCGCGCCGGACCAGGCGCCGAAGGTTTCAAGCGCGCGGGCGGCGAAATCGAGCGTATGACGGAACAATTCCAGGCGGCTCGGCGGGCGGCCCAGCACCCGGCGCAGATAATCGCGCGACGCCTCGCGCTGGGCTTTGCCGCTGAGATGGAAATAGAGCACCGCCGGCAAGATCAGTCCCAAGGCCGCGTGCGGCCCCAGGATGCGATAGAGCGCGGCGGTCAGGCGCAGGCCCCAATGGGCTCCGCGTTCGTCCAGCGCCGCCCAATGGGCGGGCCGGTCGAGGCGCTGCGGACGGTTGGCGAGTATCCGGGGCAGGCGGAACAGCAGGGTGAATACCAGTCTCGCATGCATCCGGCTGATCCGCACATTGTCGCGGAAAAGGTCGAAATTCGAGGTGTTGTCCGGGGGATAGATCACCTTGACCGGCAGCATCAGCGGCGGCACCCCGCGCCAGAACAGGCGGACCATGATCTCGGTATCGAAATCCATGCGCAGCCCGATCGTCTCCTCGTCGAGCAGCCGGATCGTCGCTTCCAGCGGATAGACGCGGAAGCCGCACATGCTGTCGGTGATGCGCAGGCTCAGCGTCTCGACGAAGACCCACAGATGGGTGATCCAGCGGCCGATCTTGCGGCCGGTGGGAATCGAATCGTCATAGACCGGCGCGCCGCTGACCAGCGCTTCGGGGTGGGCGCGGGCGGCGGCGAGCAGGCCGGGCAGGCTGGCCAGATCGTGCTGGCCGTCGGCGTCGATCTGGATGGCGTGGGTGAAGCCGCGCTCATGGGCCAGGCGAAAACCTTCCATGACCACCGCGCCCTTGCCGCGATTGACCGCGTGCCGAACCACGTCGACACCCTGGTCCGGCGCGTTCAGGGCGGCGATGACCTCGGCCGCCGGCGCGTCGCTGCCGTCGTCGATGATGATCACCGGCAGGCCCGAGCGGGTCAGCGCGGCGGCGATTCCCGGCAGGACGCGCCAATGGTTGCGGGTCGGGATGATGGCGCAGGCGCGGATCATCAAAGCGCGTCCAGCACGATGGAGCCGGTCGAGCAGGCGGACCCGGCACGCTCATAGGCGAATTTCAGGCGCCGGGCGGCGCTGTCCAGGGTCAGGCGCAGAGTCAGCCGCTCGCCGGGCCCGATCACGCTCTTGAACTTGACCTGGAATTCCCGCGCCGCGGTCTGGGGCAGGCCGAAGCGGCGGCGTCCCTGCGCCATCGCCCAATCGAGCTGCACCACGCCGGGCAGCACCGGGGCCTCGGGGAAATGGCCGTCGAACCAGCGCAGGTCCCTGGGGATTTCGATGTCGATCTCGGCCTGGTTTGCAGTCTGCCGCACAGCCAGAAACTCCGGTTCCGTCGGCGGCGCGAACAGGAGGGCGAGGGCGGGCAGGGAGGGTTTGCCCAGGCCGGTGCGCGGCAGCGCCTCGATGAAGCGCCAGCGGCGCGGCCGGCCGGCTGACTCCTGGCTTGCCGCCAGCCCGGCCCGCAGCCTGCGCGACAGGCGGAAGGCGCCGATCCGCTGCAATTCGGCGCGTCCGTCCCCGGTCAGCACGACGGCGGCGGCCAGCACCGGATCGTCCTCTCCCAGCGTCAGGATCGCGGTCTCGGCGACCAGGGGCAGGCGCGCCACCGCCTGTTCGACCTGGCCGAGATCGATGCGTTTGCCGGCGATCTTGGCGATCCGGTCGAGCCGGCCGAGCAGGTGGAAACCAGCGCCGGCGCTCTCGACCCGGTCCTGCAGATCCATCCAGCCGCCATCGTTCGCATAAGGGACGCGCAGGCGCAGATGGCCGTCTTCGGCGATCGAGATGACCGTGTCGGGCAGCGGGGTCCACGCCGTGCCGGGCGCCGCCTGGCGGCGGGTGGCGATGGCGCCGGTCTCGGTGCTGCCATAGATCTCGTCCGGCAAGCGGCCGAACAGCGCTTCGGCCTGGCGCGCGGCCTCGACGGACAAAGGCGCGCCGGCGGTGAACAGGCCGGCCAGCCGCCGGCGTTCGGTCAGGCCGCCGAGGCGGGACAGCTGGGCCGGGCTGGCGACCAGCACGGCGCCGTCGGGCAGTTCGGCGAGCAGGGGTTCCCACAATTCCTGCGCAAAGCGGGCGAAGGGACGGCCGGCGATCAGCGGCCACAGCAGGCGGAAGGTCAGGCCGAAGATATGCTGGTGCGGCACGGTGGAAAACACCGGAGCCTTGCCCATCCCGGCGCCCCAGCGCGCCTCCAGAACGTCGATCTCGCGGGCCAGTTCGGCCAGGGTGCGGACGATGCGCTTCGGGGTGCCGGTCGAGCCCGAGGTGAAGAATTCGATCCGCGCGGTTTCGGCGTCGATCTCGCCATCCCACGGCTCGGCCTCTCTCCCGTCGATTTCGCCGAGCGGCAGGTCGCCTTGCGCGGCCAGAAGCGCCAGCGTGTCGGGCTGGGCGTTGGCCGGCAGCACCGCGGTGGCTCCGGCGCTCAGCACGCCGAACAGCTGGGCGGCGAAGCGATGGGCGTCGGGCTCCACCAGCACCACGCGCCGCATCCCCCTGCGGCGGACGTGGTCGGCTATGGCGGTGACCGCGCGGCTGTCGGGGACCTCGATTCTCATGCCACCCGCCGGCGGATCAGCCATTCCACGCCGAACAGAAGCCCCATCAGCAGATAGGAGATCAGGCCGTTATAAAGGGTCCACAGGCGCATCTCGCCGCTGGCCAGGGTCAAAGCCGAGATCAGGCTGTTGAGCGAGAGAAACAGGAACCACGCCCAGGTCACCTTGCGCATATAAGCCCGCGCCTCGCGGGATGGGGCCGGCGTGCGCAGCGAGGCAAACAATTCGATCAGGGTCGGCGGTGCCAGCAGCGACCGCCCGAAAGCCCCCGCCATGCCCGCGCTCATCAGGATGGGATAGGCCTTTACCGCGATCATGCGGTCCGCGAAGGCCAGGCAGAGGGTGATGGCGGCCACCGCCGCCAGGATCGGGGTGAAGGGCTTCAGCGCCGGCCTGCCCCGCGCCATGGCCAGGCGTCCGGCGATCAGGGCCAGCGGGATCGCCAGCAGCAGGCCGGGCGGCAGCCAGCCGATCAGCGCATAGACGGCAAAAGGATAGAGCAACCCGGCGGCGGCGAGGGCGATCGGGAGCAGCCGCACCTTATTCCCGCAGCAAAGCCTGGACATGGTCGATCACGTCGCCGACCGTTCTGACCGATTTGAATTGTTCGGGTTTTATTTTCTTACCCGTCAATTCCTGCAGTTTTACTACGAGGTCGATCGCATCGATGCTGTCGAGATCGAGGTCCTGATAGAGAAGGGCCTGCTCGGTTATTTTTTCGGCCGGCACCTCGAACATTTCCTGCAGGGCGTTCGACAGGGCGGCGAAGATCTCTTCGCGGGTCATGCTCCGGCCCCCGCCTTGCCGGCCTGGGCAATGAAGGCGGCCAGGCTGGAAACGGTGCGGAAATGACCCCGCACATCGTCGTTCACGCTCTCGATGACGATGCCGTAAGCCTTGCGCAGAGCCACGCCCAGTTCGAGAGCGTCGATCGAATCAAGCCCCAATCCGTCGTCGCCGAACAGCTCTTCGTCGGAGGAAATTTCTTCGGGCTGCAGATCTTCAAGCTTCAGCGAGGACACGATGAGGCGTTTCAGATCCATCTCCAGGGCGGTCATCGAGCAGTTTTTCCGTAAAGTAATCGTCAATAAAAGCCACCAATTTCCGGGCAGCCAGCGGCCGTGATCGATATCGTAAGAAGTGCTGGATGTCCAGTCGTTCGCCCACCTCCATCACGAAGCGCGGGCGCCGGGCCGGCACCTTCCACCAGGCACCGTTCTTGTACAGCGCCCGCGGGTTGCAGGTTATGGTGATCAGCTGGATGTCGGCCTCGGCCAGGGTGGCGATGTTGGCGAAGCCGCGCTGCAGCTTCAACGGCTGGCCGGGGGTGGTGCGGGTGCCTTCCGGAAAGACGATCAGGTTGTTGCCGGCCGCCAGGGTTTCCTTGCAGGCGGCCAGCAACGCTTCCGGCTCGAGATCGTTGCGGATATAGCCGGCGCCGCGCACGGTGAAGCGGAAGAAGGGATGGCGCCACAAGGCCGCCTTGACGATGCACTGGGCGCGGGGGATCGCCGACATGATCAGCACGACGTCGAGCAGCGACGGATGGTTGGCAACGACGATCACGCCACGCAGGCCGTTCAATTTCTCGACACCGGTCAGGCGGATGTCGGCGGCGCCGAACAGACGGATGCCGAGGCAGTAGAGCTTGAAGCAAAGCTTCAGCACCGATTGGAAGCGGCGCTGCCGTTGCACGCGGTCGGGCGAGACCAGGCACAGCAGCGGGAACAGGGTCAGGGCGAGCAGCGAGCCGACCACGCCGATCAGGGCGAGGAACAAGCCGGTGCCGAAGCCGCGCCATATCTTGTCGAAACGTTCAGCCACCATGCGACCACCGCCAGCGTCCGGCTCCGCCCGACGGCGCGCCGGAGCGGATAAACTCGACGAACCCCGCGGCCAGGTCGCCGGTTCCATCCGGTTGCGGAGCCGGCGCGATCGTATAGGTCTCCCCCACGGCCGGATCGATCAGCAGGGCGACGATGGCATCGTTGTCGGGGTCGCCGGCCACCGGCGCATAGATGCCGGGAAGGGGCTCGTCGAAATGGAGGTGCAGCACCGGCTTGCCGCTTTCGGCGGCGGTGGTGGCCGCCTCGATCAGGCCATAGGCGAAGCTGTCCGCGCCGGCGGCGACGGCCGTATGGCCCTGCTTATTGCCGGTATGAATGGACAGCAGGCCGGCCAGCCCGTGATGCACCGCCATGCTGAATTCGGCCGGCGAAACCTCGCCGTCCTCGGCCAGGGCGGTCAGCAGGTTGGTGGTGCGGGTGATTTCGCCGTGGCGGGAACTCAGCACATAGCGCGGAGCCAGGTCCGGCGGCAGCACGGCCAATGCCGTCTTCAGCGCCCGCTGCCCGACCGCGCTGGCGCGGCGGCGCATCGCCATCGGCAGCGCGGCGTCCTCGACGGGCCAGGCTGCCCAATTCGCGATCCGAAAGGAGAGGGCCAAGGCAGAGTCCCCCGCTTCAATCAGCCAGCCGGCGGCAGCGTGCTGTTGAAGCGCATCTGAATCTCGCGTTCGAGATTGCGCACCCAGACATTGTAATGGTCGTGGATCGTGCTGCCGTCGCCATTCAGCCCGACACTGGTATTGTATTGAATACGCCAGTGGTCATGGTCGAAGAAGATGTCGATGGTGGCGGAGAATTTCTCGCGCGCCTGGGTGGCGAGCAGATGGCCCTCGGCCACATGCTGGGTCTTCCAGCCCAGCGACGTACAGGCCGAGACGATCAGATCCTCGAGGCGGTCCGAAGGAAGGCTTTGATCCCAGCGCGGCAGCGGATCGTCGACATTATAGACCGGACGATGCTTGTACCCGCAGCCGGCCACGGCCAGCGAGGCCATGAGCGCGGCCACCACCGTTTTACGCAAAATCGCCCCCTCCCTTTGCGATAATGATCTATCTGTCTGTGTTGGCCCGGTTACGTCAAGGCGAATAAATCGTCGGGCGTTTCAATCAAAAGGAACAACAGGCGGACGCAGACGCCCAGCACCAGCAGGGCCAGCAGCAGGCGGGTCTGTTCGGCGCGCAATTTGCTGCCGAAACGCGCGCCCAGCTGCGCGCCGATCACCCCGCCCGACAGCAGGGTCAGCATCAGCACCACGTCGACCGTATGGGTCTGCACCGATTGCAGGAAGGTGACGCTCGCGGTGACGAAGATGACTTGGAACAGCGACGTGCCGACCACCACCGATGTCGGCATCTCCAGCAGATAGATCATCATCGGCACCAGGATGAACCCGCCGCCGACCCCCATGATCGCCGCCAGGATGCCGCCCACCGCGCCGACGCCCAGCGGCATCAGCGCGCTGACATACAGGCCCGAGCGGGGAAAGCGCATCTTGAAGGGCAGATTGCCCCAGCGATGGCGGTGGCGCTTGTGCGGCATCACCGGCCGCCGCGCCTGGCGCATCGCCTTGACGCTTTCCAGCAGCATGGTCGAGCCGACGAAGCCGAGGAACATCACATAGGAGAGGTTGATGACCAGATCGACCTGGCCGAGGCGCCGCAGCCAGGAAAAGATCTGCACCCCGACCGCCGAGCCGATCATGCCGCCCGCCGCCAGCACGAAGCCCATGCGGAAGTCGACATTGTGCCGCCGCCAATGGGCCATCACCCCGGATACCGAGGCGCCGACCACCTGATTGGCGGCGGACGCCACGGCGACGGGCGAGGGCACGCCCATCAGGATCAGCAGCGGGGTGAGCAGGAAACCGCCGCCGACCCCGAACAATCCCGACAGGAACCCGACCCCGCCGCCGAGCATCAGCAGCACGATCAGATTGAGGGACAGTCCGGCGATCGGCAGGTAGATGGACAAGATCAGTCGAAGACGACGGGAGCGCCGGCCGCCTGCCAGGCCAGCATGCCGCCGGCCAGGCGGTTGATATGGCCCTCATAGCCGTTTTCGAGCAGGTTGGCGGCGGCGACGCCGCAGCGGTTGGCCGAGCGGCAATGCAGCAGCAGATGCTTGCCTTCCGGCACTGGCGGCAGATCGTCGGCGTCCCAGGTCGAGAGCGGAAGCAGAATGGCGCCCTTGATATGGCCGGAATCATATTCGTGCTGTTCGCGCACATCGACCACCACGGCCTTGCCCTGATCGATCCATTCGCGGGCGGTCTCGATATCGACCATGGTCACTTGATCGCTCATTTTGGGGAATCCTTGCTGTCTCGGTTCTCCGGCAAGATGAGACGGGTAGCGCCCTTTGGCAAGCTTTGGCACGATCTGAACCGTCTGGTTTTACGAACGGGGGAAATAATGTTCTCGATTGCCAAAACGTCGTTTCGCTGGTCCTTGGCCGCCCTGCTGCTATGTTCGGCGGCGGCGCCCGTTTTCGCCGAACCGTCCAAGGAGGCGGCGGCTGACGCCAAGCCGGCCAAGGCCAATCCGTGGGCCGAGCAGCGCCATGAGAGCCAGGGCGCGGTGACGGTGCGCGGCAAGCACATCGAATACACCGCCGTGACCGGCACCCTGATGATCGAGGACAAGAAGAACCTGCCCGGCGCGATGATGTCCTACGTCGCCTATTTCAAGAAAGGCGAGGGCAAGCGTCCGATCACCTTCATCTACAATGGCGGTCCCGGCTCGGCGACCTTGTGGCTGCATATGGGCGCCTTCGGCCCCAAGCGCGTGGTGGCCGGCGATGCCGAGCGCGGCCCGGCGGCGCCTTACAAGGTGGTCGAGAATGACAGCTCGCCGCTGGACGTCTCGGACCTCGTCTTCATCGACATGCCCGGCACCGGCTTCGGCCGCATCGGCGTGGACGAAAAGACCGTCGATCCGGACAAGGTCGAGGCGCTGGCCAAGAAGAACGAAGAGCTGAAGAAGGATTTCTTCGGCGTCGATCAGGATGCCCGCGCCTTCGAGATCTTCATCACCAAATTCCTGACCCGCTTCGACCGTTGGAACAGCCCGCGCTTCCTGTTCGGCGAAAGCTACGGCACCCTGCGCTCCGCCGCCCTGGTACGCCGCCTGCAGGCCGAGGACAGCGTCGACATGAACGGCGTGATGCTGCTGTCGCAGATCCTCAATTACGCTTCCAGCCCGGATGGCGCCCGCAACGAGCTGGGCGAGGATCTGTCCTTCGAGATGTCGCTGCCGACCTATGCCGCGACCGCCTGGTATCACAAGAAGCTGCCGAATCAGCCCAAGGACCTCGAGCCCTTCCTAGCCGAGGTGCGCCGCTTCGACACCCAGGAATACGGTCCGGCCCTGGCGGCGGGCGATTCTCTGCCGGCTGACGCCAAGAAGGCCATCGCCGCCAAGATGCACACCCTGATCGGGTTGCCGGCGGATTACATCGAGAAGGCCAATCTACGCATCGATGGCGGCATGTTCCGCAAGACCCTGCTGGAGCAGGAAGGCCTGGTGACCGGGCGCCTCGACACCCGCTATACCAGCCCGCCGACCGATCCGATGGCCAAGGAAGCCGATTACGATCCGCAATCGGCCGCCATCAGCTCGGCCTATGTCTCGGCCTTCAACGAATATGCCCGCGGGCCGCTGGGCTGGGGCCGCGAGGCGGAGTTCAACTCGCACGCCGACGTCTACCGCACCTGGGACACCAAGCACCAGCCGCCGGGCGCCAATATGCCGCTGGCCAAGACCACCAACGTGATCCCCGACCTGGCCGTCACCATGCGGACCAATCCGAAGCTCAAGGTTCTGCTGTGCAGCGGCTATTTCGATCTTTCGACCGCGTTCTATGCCGGCGAGTACGAGATGAACCATCTCGGCCTGCCGCCCGAACTGCGCAAGAACATCGAGATCAAGCACTTCACCACCGGCCACATGGTCTATGTGAACGAGGATGCGCTGAAGCAGCTGCACGACGCCTTCGCCGCGTTCGTGACCGCCAATACCAGCACGAAGGGCTGAGACGGGCAGAGCCCCGCTTGCGCGGGCGGGGCTCTCCACCCTATCTAATCGGTACGATACCGGATGGGGGGTGGGAATGACGCAAGCCTGGCATCTCGCGCAGATCAATATCGGCACCATGGTGGGGCCCCAGGGCGACCCGCGGGTGCAGCCCTTCTTCGATGCGCTCGACGAGATCAACGCCCTGGCCGAGGCGGCGCCGGGCTTCGTCTGGCGGCTGACCGACGAGAGCGGGCAGAACGCCACCGGCATCCAATACGCCATCGATCCCCTGCTGCTGGTCAATATGTCGGTGTGGGACAGCGCCGAGGCCCTGTTCGATTATGTCTACAAATCCGCCCATACCGGCGTGATGCAGCGCCGCCGCGAATTCTTCCAGCCGCCGCCCAAAGAGCGCGCCTATCAGGTGTTGTGGTGGATTCCCGCCGGCACCCGGCCCACGCTCAATGACGGTCTGGCCAAGCTGTGGCATCTCGACCGCTTCGGCCCGACGCCGCTGGCTTTCACCTTCAAGCAGCGTTTCGCCGCGCCGGGCAGCGCTCCCGGCGGCGAGCTGAACCCCGACGGCATCTGCGTCGGCTGGGAATGAGCGAAACCATCCTCGATACCAAGGGGCTCAACTGCCCCTTGCCGATTCTCAAGGCCAAGCGGACCCTGAACGGGCTGCCGGCCGGCGCCCTGCTGCGCGTGCTGGCGACCGATCCGGTGGCGAGCCGGGATTTTCCCGCCTTCTGCCGCCAGACCGGCCACGAGCTGGTGGAAACCGGCCAGCCCGAGGCCGGGGTTCTGGAATTCCTCATCCGCAAGGCGTCTTAACCCTTTTTTCCGTGATCCAGCTCCCCTACAGTACCTGCCTCATTTGCGTGGGGACGTATCAGGAACCTCGGGGGGAGTGACAATGAGCGGCACCAAGCCGGCAAGGCGTTCGACGAAGCTCAGCAACTGGATGATCGCGGTTGGATTGGCCGCGGTGGCGTTGGGCGCCTACGCGCTGATCGCGGTGCGAATTCACCAGCATGGGATCGGCGGATGACCCTGGTCGAGGCTCTGCCGCATGTGACCGCCGGCCTCAATGCGCTGGCCGGCGCCCTGGCTCTGGTCGGTTTCGCCCTGATCAAGTCCGGCAACCGTCTGGCCCATAAAGCGGTGATGACGGCGGCGGTGGTCGTTTCGGGCCTGTTCCTGGCGACCTACCTGCTGCACCATTATCTGCATCCGCTGTTCCAGTTCCGCGGCGAAGGCGCCGCGCGGCCGATCTATTTCACCCTGCTGTTCACCCATGTGGTTTTGGCAGTGGTGGTGACTCCGATGATCGTGCTCACTTACCTGCGCGGCCGGCGTGCGCTGGCCAGCGGCGAGACCGCGAAGCATCGGGCGCTGGCGCGCTGGACCTTTCCGATCTGGGTTTACGTTTCGGTGAGCGGCATCGTGGTCTACTGGCTGCTCTATCACGTTTATGTGTAGGTAGATGAAAGACACCCTGGACATGCCCGCCGGCGTACCGCCGGTCGGGCTCGACAGTTCCGAACGCTCGATCCTGGCCGGCTGGATGCTGCTGGCGGTCGGATCTCTGGCGGCGGCGGGATTTCTCGCCTTGCTGCTGCCGACCCTGCGCTCACCCGGTGCCGAGCGCTGGTTCCCCTTCCCGATCGACACCTTCTTCCAGGTCACCCTGGTCACCCATGTGGTGATGGCCTTCGTGGTGTGGTTCCTCGCCATGCTGGGCGGCCTTGCCGCGCTGGTGCGTCCGGGCGGCATCGCCAGCCGCACCGGCCTGGCCCTGGCGGTGTCGGGTGCGGCGCTGCTGCTGTTCCCGGCCCTGGCCAATCAGGGCGCGCCGATGCTGGTCGATTACGTGCCGATCCTCAATTCGCCGCTCTATTATTCGGGCCTCGGCCTGCTGGTGCTGGGCGTCGCTCTGCCGGTCGGGCATCTGCTGGCGCGCCCGCCGCGCTGGGGCCTGTCGCTCACTTTGGGCATCGGCACCGCCGGAGTGCTGTTCCTGCTGGCGCTGCTGTGCTGCGGCCTGGCCTATTTCGGCTTCGCCGAGGGCCAGCGTTTCGGCACCAATGACGAGGCGATCTTCTGGGGCTGCGGCCATCTGCTGCAGATCATGTTCACCACGATGCTGCTGACCATCTGGCAGTCGCTGGGCGAGCAGCTGTTTCCCCAGGCGCCGCTGACCTTCAGGCAATGGCGCGTGGTCTGCGCCCTGCTGGTGCTGTCCGGCCTGCCCGGGCCGGTGCTCTATTCCGTGTGGCATGGCAACGATCCCGAGCTGCGGACGGCCTTCACCCGGCTTTACCTCATCGCATTGCCTTTGCCGGTGCTGATCACCGGCGGCGCGCTGTTCCGCCGGCTGGTGACGACGCGTCCGCAATGGCGCTCGCCCGCCTATCTGTCGGTGATGCTGTCCTTCGCCCTGTTCGGCGTCGGCGGCGTGTTCGGCCTGTTCGCCGACGGCCTCGACACCCGCACGCCCGGCCATTACCACGCCGAGCTGATCGCCGTGACGATCGGGCTGATGGGGCTGTTCTTCGCCGTGGTGCTGCCGACCCTGTGCCGGGGCGGCAAGAACAGCAAGGTGCTGCTGTCGCTGTTCTGGTTCCTGGCGGTCGGCCAGTTCATCGCCTGCTGCGGCATGTTCCTGGCGGGCTCGCAGGGCGTGGCGCGCAAAGTGGCGGGCGCGGCGCAATCGCTTGACAGCCCGGCCAAGGTTATTGGCATGTCCTTGAATCACGGGGGAGCGGGAATCGCTTCCATCGGTGGTATCATCTTCGTATATCTGGCGTTGACGCGTTTGCTGGCGCGCACGCCGAAAGCAGACGGCAAAGCGGCCGGCCGAGGGGAATAAGATGACGATCCGGTCCTATGTCCAACTGATGAAGCTGCGCATCGGCCTGATGGTCGCGCTGATGGCGGTGATGGGTTATGTCGCCGTGGCGGACAAGGTCAATCCGGTACAGCTCGCGGTTCTCGCCGTGGCCATGCTGCTGGGTTCGGCCAGTTCCTCGGTGTTCAACCATTTCTACGACCGCGACATCGACGTCATCATGAAGCGCACCCGCTCGCGGCCTCTGGCCAGCGGGCAGATGGAGCATCCGGCCAATGTGCTGTGGTTCGCCGCGGCGCTGCTGGTGTCGGGCTGCGGCCTGGCCGCCTTCTACTTCAATCTGGTGGTGGCGCTGCATTTGTTCCTGGGCATCTTCTTCTACGCCATCATCTATACGGTGTGGCTGAAGCGCCGCCATTGGATCAACATCGTCATCGGCGGCGCCGCCGGCAGTTTCGCCGTGCTGGCCGGTGCCGCGGCGGTCGATCCCAGCCGCTGGCTGCTGCCCTTCCTGCTGTCGATCACCCTGTTCCTGTGGACGCCCAGCCATTTCTGGAGCCTGGCCATCCTGCTGAAGGAAGACTACACGGCGGCGCATATTCCGATGCTGCCGGTGGTCAAGGGCGACAAGGTCACGGCGCACTGGATCTTCGGCAATTCGATTCTGCTGGTCGCCTCGTCGCTGCTGCCGGTCGCGTTCCATACGCTGGGCTGGGTCTATGGCGCCACCGCGGCGATCCTCGGCGCGCACTTCCTGTGGACCAACTGGAAGATGGTGCGCGAGCAGAGCCACGCCTTGGCCCGCAAGAACTTCTTCGAATCGATGATCTATCTGGTCGGGCTGTTCGTCGCCGTTCTGGTCGATGTGAACCTGTAAGGCTGGAGCACCTCGCTCAGATGTTCCGGCGCGAGCACCGCGACGATCTGGCCGCACACGACCGATGAGGATGGAATGGTTTCTCGCTTTGCCGCTGGCCTGCTGCTCGCCAGCGTTTCCTGTTTTGCCCTGGCTGCCGACAAGAGCCCCGATCAGGCGATCAAATCCCTCGAAGCCCGCATCGTCGAGCTGAACGGCGCCGGCCGCTATGCCGACGCGGTGCCGCTGGCCAAGCAGGTGCTGGATCTGCGTCAGAAGAAGAGCGGAACCCAGGACCAGGATTACGCCTCGGCCCTCAATAATCTCGCCATTCTGTACAAGGCGCTGGGCCGCTATGAGGATGCGCAGCCCGTGCTGGAGCAGAGCCTCGACATCCGCCGCAAGGTGCTGAAGCCGGGCGATGCCGAGACGGTGGCGACCCTGGGCACCCTGACGGAGATCTATGCCGACGAGAACAAGCCCGATCTGGCCGCTCCGCTGCTGGCCCAGGCCGGCGGCGGCGCTTCGCCCGAAATCGCCAACGGCGCCGAGGCGGTCGGTTCGGCCTATCTGCGCCAGAACCGTCCCGATCAGGCCATCGCTCCGCTGCAACAGGCGCTGGAGGCCTATCGCAAGCTCTATCCGTCCGGCAATGCCAAGCTGGCCGCCGCGACCAGCAATCTGGCCCAGGCCTATGTCGCGGCCGGCAAACCCGATCTGGCGGAACCGCTGCTGAAGCAGGCGGGCGGCGCCCAGGGCGGTGACGATGTCGAGGCGCTGACCAGGCAGAGCGATTTCTATGTGGCGCAGAACCGCCCCGACGAGGCGGCGCCGATCCTCCACCGCGTGGTCGAGCTGCGCCGCAAGGCGGGAACCGAGGACAAGAATCTGGCGGCGCGGGTCGGCAATCTCGCCGTGCTGTTCGCCAATGCCGGCCGCTATGCCGATTCGGTGCCGCTGTGGCAGGACAATATCGCCATCTACGAGAAGATCGCCGGCCCCGACAGCATCGCGGTGGGCGGTGGTCTCGACAATCTGGCGGTGGTCTATCTCAATCAGGGCGACATCGACCAGGCCGAGCCGCTGCTGCAGCGCAGCTCCGCCATCTATCTGAAAGCGGGCGGCGAGACCAATCCGCAATATGTGACGGCGCAGGACCGGCTGGTGAAAATCGAGCAGCGCCGCAAGCTGCTGGACCAGCAGAAGCAGCAGGCCGAGCAGCAAGAGCAGCAGCAACAGCAACAGCAGCAGCAAAAGGCGCAGAGGCCGCAGCGTTAGTTAAACGCGGTCCTTGCGAAGTTCCATGGCGCGGGGCAGCCAGCGCCCCAGCACTTCCTGCAGCACGGGCAGGCGCAGCGGCTTGGTGAGCAGGCCCTGCATGCCCGCCTCGGCGCAGCGCTCGGCGGTCTCGGGCAGGGCGTCGGCGGTCAGTGCCAGGATCGGCAGGTCGATGCCACGCAGAGTGCGCACCGCCCGGGCCAGCGCCACGCCATCCATGCGCGGCATATGGAAGTCGGTCAGGATCAGGCCGTAATAGGCCTGCTTCTGGAATTGCTCGAAGGCTTCGACCCCATCCTCGGCCAGGTCGTAGACCATGCCCAGCCGGTCGAGCATCTTCGAGATCACCACGCGGTTGGTGACATTGTCCTCGGCCACCAGGATCACCGAGCGTGAAGCCTCGGCCTGGGCGCGCTCGGGCGCGGCGAAGCTGCGGTTCGCCGCCACGGCGGCCTTCTGGTTGCGCCGGCCCAGCCCGGACTCGACAGCGATGATCAGCTCGCGGCTGCGCACCGGCTTGTGCACGGCGAGGCCGTCCTCGGGCAGCGGCCGGTCGAACGGCACCACGTCGATCGAGACCTTGTGCGGCGGCGCCGGACCGTCATGGATCACCAGATCGGCCTTGCTGGAATTGGGCGCGATCGTGGCGCCCTGGGTGACCAGCATGTTCTCGATCGATTCCTTCAGCGGCGAGGGCGCGACCACCAGGGCGGCGACGCCGGTCAGCGCCGTGCCCGCCACCGGCGGGTCTAGGCGGGCCTGCGGCACCAGGAAGATGAAGCGCGAGCCGCTGCCGACTTCGCTTTCCAGCCAGATGCGGCCGCCCATCAGCTCCAGCAGTTTCTTGCAGATCGACAGGCCGAGGCCGGTGCCGCCATAGCGCCGCGCCACCGAGGCGCTGCCCTGGATGAAAGGATTGAACAGGGTGCCCTGGATTTCCGGCGAGATGCCCGGGCCGGTATCCGACACCATGAAGCGCACGGCCAGGTCGCCGCGCTCCACCGTGACCCGGACATGGCCGCGCTCGGTGAATTTCACCGCATTGCCGACCAGATTGAGCAGCACCTGGCGCAGGCGGGCCGGGTCGCCCTGGAAGCGGGCCGGCACGTCGGGCAGGATGTCGACCACCACCTCGATATCCTTCTCTCTCGCGCGCGGCGCCACCACTTGCGCTACGTCCTCGACCACGTCAGCGAGGATGAATTCCAGGGTCTCCAGCTGCATCTGCCCAGCCTCGATCTTCGAGAAATCGAGCAGATCGTTGATCACGGTCAAAAGACCGTCGGCCGAGCGGTTGATGATCGAGGCCATGCTGCGCTGTTCGGCGTCGAGGTCCGATTGCAGCAGCAATTCGGTCATCGCCGCCACGCCGTTCATCGGCGTGCGGATCTCGTGGCTCATCATCGCCAGGAAGTCGGATTTGGCGCGGCTGCCGGCTTCGGCCTGCAGGCCGGCCGCGGTCAGTTCCTCGATCAGGCGCTGATTGTCGAAGCGCAGGCGGATCGATTGGGCCAGCACGCGTTCGGCATTGCGGCTCGACAGGGTGATGACCAGCAGATAGATCACCGCCGCCGCGGCCAGAAGCTCATATTCCTGCTGGCCGGACAGGGCGCAGGGGATGACGAAGCCGGCCAGCACCGGTGCGCCATAGCTCAGCATGGCCGGCAGATAGGCCGACAGGCTGGCCAGCGAAGCGGCGGCAAGGCCGGTCAGGATGGTGGCGATGAACAGGGTATGGACCGGATCTTCCGGCGCGAAGGTGAGGATGCCGAACACCATCCACATCAGGCCGGCGCTCGACAGGCTGGCGGACAGGATGACGCCCCAGCGGCCGGCATCCTGGCCTTTCCATTGCATGCGGCGATAAGCGAGGACGCTCCAATAGCGGACGCCCATGAGGGCGGCGTAAGTACCCAGCCAGGTCCACACCCACGAACCGGCGGCGCTCCGCATGCCCAGGCAGGCGAGCAGGGCGACGAAACCGCCCAGCAGGTTGGAAAAGGGCATGTTGCGGGCTAAAGCCGCGATCTTCTCGGCTTTTATGCGTTGTTCGAGCGCCAGGGCGCGACTCGCCATCCTTCCCCCACCGTTCTCCCGAAGGCGGGCCATTCTGGACGAACCGGTTCAGACTCTCAAGGTTCGTGCCCGGGTCACCCAGGCTTTGCGCGCCAGATGCTGGGCCTGCTCGATGGTCCCCACGCGGCCGCACAGTTTGAGCGCGATGGCGGCGGTGCCGGTGACGATCGCTTCGGCCACCGCGTCCTCGGCTTCGCCCTTCCACAAGGCGGCCAGCCAGGCCGGATCGAGGTCGCTTTCCGCCGGACTGACATCGAGCAGGGCCGGCCATTCCTCGTCGAACGGCTCGCCGTCGCGCAGCCCCTCGACGTCGCAGGGTTTCTCGACCCGGCGCTCGACTTCGCCGCCATCGCCCTTGAAACAGGCCAGGTTCCTTTGGCCCAGCAGGCGGGCGGCGTCGCGGTGGACGGCGCGGTAATTGGGGTGGAACACGCTGATCAGCGACGCCGGCGCGTCGAACGGATTGAGATGGCGGATCACGCTATGCAGCGGCGAGCGCAGGCCGAGCAGCCATTTCAGCTCCATCAGCTCGTCGAGCCTCGGATGGAACAGGCCCATCGGCAGATAGGCGAAACGATGCTGCGCCAGATCCAGCGCCGCCCGCCGCAGGTCCGAGGCCGGGGCGATGCCCAGGGTGCGCAGCGCGTCTTCGGTGAACAGGCGGTTGGCGGTATGGCCCTCGGCGCCATGCATCGCCACGGTCAGGCCCTGTTCGGCCAGCAGCAGGGCGGACAGAATGAACAGGGGCGCCCGGCGCGCCTTGCCGGCATAGGATGGCCAGTCGAGATCGACCGGCGGCATGGCCTGTTTCGGCAGGGCATTGCGGATCGCCTGCGCGAAGCCGGCCAACTCCTCCGGCGTCTCTGTCTTGACGCGCAGCAGGCAGAAGAAGGCGCCCAATTGCTCGGGCGTGACCTCACCGGCCAGGATCATGCCGGCGGCGTCGCGGCATTCCTCCTGGGTCAGCGGGCGGCTGAGGCGCGGACCTTTGCCGAGGATGCGGACGAAATGGGCGAAGGGGTGTTCAACCATGCTAAGAGGCTGTGTGGGCATAGGGTATGGTCTGCACTGGTATATGAGAGGCTTGGGCTAGGCAGCCGATGCGTGGCGATGCTGGTGCATCGCGAGCAGCGGATAACGACGCCCAAGCCTCTCATATACCAGCCCTTCGGGTCGAGGTGAGAAAGCCAAGGGCGTCGTCATCGCACCTCGACGATGCGCTGCATCGCCTTCGGCACGCTTTCTAGCCCTTGGCTTTCTCACCTCGATGCAGACCATACCCTATGCCCACACAGCCTCTTAAAACCAGGCGGCGATGGGGGAGTGGGCGACGGTCAAAGCGACGAAGCCCTTCATGTCGATGGCGGTGACGCCGGCCGGCAGATCGGCGCTGCTCAGGCCGCGGGCGGCCAGGTCCTCGGCCAGCACATAGAGGGCGCGGACCGGGATCGCGTCTGGCGTGAGCGCGGCATAGACCCCATCCTCCAGCAGCAGCAAGGTCGAATCGGCGGTGGCGCGGCCGAGGCAGCTTTCGAGCGCGGCGACCGAATGGATGGTGTGCAGCGGCGCGGTCATCCGGTCACCACAATCTCAGCGGCGGCCAGCAGCCCAGCCAGTTCCTCGCGCGCCACCAGATCGATGCCAGAGGGCGCGGCCATGCCGCGTTCGGCCAGGGATTCCTGCTCGACGGCGATCTGGTCGATGGCTTCCTCCACCAGCTCGGGCAGGCCGGAGCGCAGCCAGTGCACGCCTTCGTCGGCCAGCACCAGCCGCACATCGTGATCGAAGGCGGCGGCGGTCAGCGCCAGGTCGAACGCCTCGGGGCCGGCATCGAGCGGCGCGCGGGTCTGCAGGAAAAGGAAGCTTTTATGCGGCATGTCAGTTTCCGAACACCACGACGCGGTCGGCGTTGGCCGCCGCTTCCAGCCATTGGCCGACGCCGGAGATGCGGAAGCCCGGCGCCAGATTGGCCTCGCGCACGCCGCGCCGCAGTCCGGCGGTCGAGCACATCACCAGTTCGACCTTGCTTTCCTCGGCGAAGCGGCTCCACTCGGCGACCGCGTTGCCCTCGGCGGGCGGCGGGGCGGACAGGCGGTTGGCGTGATGGACGCCATCGGCCTGGAAGAAGATCTGGGTCACCTGATGGCCCTGGGCCAGCGCCTCGCGGGCGAAGGCCAGCGGCGTGGACGCGCCGGCCTTGGGCGCCGAGCGGATCAGCAAAGCGAACTTCACGGCCACTTGGCTCCGATCTGGTCGAGAATCATGGCGGCGATTTCCTCTTCGGTTCCGATGCCCTGCAGCAGTACCGCATCCGATCCGGCGAACAAAGGCGGCAGATCGTCCGAGGCATGCATGCCGGCGGAGAGCAATAAAGGCTGCGCCACCACTTTCGGGTAGTGCACCAGCTTGCGCCAGTCGGCGGCGAAGGGAGTCTGTTCGAGATAGAGCGTGACCACCTCGGCAAAACCGCCCAGCTCCCGCAGGGTCGCCGCGATGGCCTCCGGCGTGCGGTTGGCGCCGCCTTCGCGCGAGCCGTGGCCGATCAGCAGCAGCGTGGTCGCGGCGGGCGTATCCGTCGCCGCCAGGGCGCGGCGATGGATCAGGCCGGGCAAAGAAGGATGGCACCCGACCGGCGGGCAATAAGTGACGTTCGCTTTGCCGGGAAGGCCGAGGCGTTCGGGAATCAATTGCTCGGTGTGCTTGCCCAGTCCGGCGAAATAGGGAACGACGAATACCGGTCCTTCCCGCAAATGATCGGCGGACAGCACCGGTTCCTGGCGCCAGAAGGCGACATCGACATGGGCGAAGCGCGGTTTCAGCGTCTCGGCGATGCGATAGAGTCCCTGCGCGGCGTCGGGATAGCGCGTCGAACCGTGGGCGACCAGCAGAAGCGAGGCGGTTTCTGTCATCCGGTCACTTTATCAGAAGCTATAGCCGATGGTCCCGATGATCTGGCGCGGCGGGATATATTGCTGGCTGGTCTGGAAGGTGCCGTAAGGATCGGTGTAGCGCGAATTGACCCCTGCCTTGTTGGTGAGGTTGCTGGCGGTCAGCGACAAAGTGTAATTGCCGTCATCGGGGGCGAAGTCGAGATTGAGGTTCCACAGCCCATAGGCCTTGACCTTGTCCAGCCCCGGCTCGTCGAACACGCGGGACCATAAGGCGCCGCGATAGATATATTCCACGCGGGGGGTCAGCGTGCCGGTCAGCGCCGAAAAGGCGTAGGAGACATTGAGCGAGCCGGCGAAGTCGGGGGTCTTGGGCGGGGCGTTGCCGCCGATATCGCGCGCCGAGGCGATCACCGCCGCCCAGCAGGCAGGATTGTAATAGGCGCCGCCATAGAGGCAGTTCGGATTGGTCGCCTCGATCTTCTGCTGCACGGTGGAATCGATGGTGCGGTAGCTGCCCTGCACCGAGCCGCTCTCGGCGGTGAAATTGCCATTGATGCGCAGGCGCTCGCCCAGGGCCAGATAGCTCAGTTCCGCCTCGCCGCCCCACACATGGACCGAGGGGATGTTGGCCATGCCGCCATCGAACGGATAGGGGTCCGTCTCGATATATTGCTCATTGCGGTAATCGTAGAAGAAGCCGGCGAAATTGGCCCGCAGATGCTTGTCGAACAGGAAGTTCTTCGAGCCGATCTCGAAGGCGGTATTGGTCTCGGGCTTGAAGCTGTTGGGCACCACCACGGCGGAGGCCACGCCATTGACCCCGCCCGGCTTATAGCCGCGCGAGAAGCTGGCATAGGCCAGGCTGTCCGGCGTCACGTCGTAATCCAGCTCCAGCCGCCAGGTCGGGGTATGGTCGGTATAGCGGTGCTGCACCGGGGCGATGGCGAAGGACGAGAAATTCAGCGCCGACAGAATGTAGCCGTCCTCATTGAAGCGCCCGCCGGCGGTGACGCGCAGATCGTCGGTGATCGGATAGGTCGCCTGGACGAAAGGCGAGACCGATTGGCGCGCGACATAGGTGTAGTTGCCGTATGCCAGATTGGCCGGCGGATGGGTTTCGAGCCCGGGTCCGACCGCCGTGACGGGGTTGGGATCGGTGCCCTCGAACTCGGCGACGAATTGCGAGCTGTGCTGGCTGAGTAGGAATACGCCGCCGACCCATTGCAGGCGCGACTCCGGCAGGGACAGCAGGTCGAATTCCTCATTGAGGTTGGTCAGCGAGGTATTCCAGGCCGCCAGATCGTCATAGGAGCCGAGCAGCGAATAGGCGCTGCGCGAGCTGTCCTCCTGCTGGCGGTGATCGAGGCCCTGAAAGGCGCTGACCGATTTGACGCTGAACCAGGGCAGATCCCATTGCAAATTCAGGTGATAGACCTGGGTGTCGAGATTGAATTTCGACGGGTAATCCTGGGTCACCTCCCGCGGATCGGGATTGGGATCGCTGATGTTCTTCTGCTCGGCGCCATTCTGGTCGGCGCTGTACCACTGGCCGGTCAGGGTCGCGGTGAAGCTGTCGGTCGGTTTCCAGGTCACCGCGATCTTGCCCGACAGATCGTCGGCATCGTCGAGCTTCTGCCCGGTCAGGGTGTTGGTGGCGAAACCGTCATGCTGGAAATGCTGGCCGGAGACGCGCACCGCCCAATCGTCACCCAGCGGCACATTGACCTCGGCCCGCTCGCGGTGCAGGCCGTAATCGCCGAAGCTGACATCGCCCTGGCCGGAAAAACGGCCCAGTTCCGGCTGTTTGGTCACCAGGCTGATAGCGCCGCCGATCGCGCTCTGGCCGTACAGCGCGCCCTGCGGGCCGCGCAGCACCTCGATATGGTCGAGGTCGAACAGGGTCTGGTCGAGCGAGATGGTGTTGGCGACATAGACCCCGTCGATGAACAACGCGACGCCGGGCACGGTGATCGAGGCGTTCTCCGGCGTCTCCGATCCGATGCCGCGGATGGTGACCACCGTCTCGAAGCCCGAGCTTTTGGTGATCTCCAGGCCGGGCACCATGCCATTGAGGCCGGCCAGGTCGACGACATTGGATTTGTCGAGGGTTTCCGGGGGAATGGCGGTCAGGGCCAGGGCGGTTTTCTGCAGATCGGTCGAGCGCCGCTCGGCGGTGACGGTGATCTCCTCGATCGGGGCGCGGTCGGTACCGTCCGCCGCCGCCTGCAAGACAGGCACGGCCAGCATCGCCACCGTAGCCAGCAGCCTGGCCCGGCGCACCGATTTCCTCTCCACTCCCAACCCCTTCAAGCCCCTCAGCTTTTTGTGCAAAGCACAATAGTGGGGGTGATACGGCGGGAGATAAAGAGGGTGGGCGAAAATTCTAGAAGCCGATCTCCAGCGTCACCTTGCGCCAGGCCTCGATTTCCGCACGCTGGCTGGCCAATTTCCCCTCCGTATAAAGCAGCGCGTCCTCGCCCAGCAGCAGCCGCAGCGGCGGTTCGGGATGGTCGGCGACGGCCAGGATGGCATGCGCGGCCTTGGCCGGATCGCCGCTTTCTCCACCCGCGTGCTCGGCCAGCAGGCGGCGGGACTGGCCGACGGTGTCGTCGTAATCGGTGATGATCCGGGCGCTCTGCCGGCGCGAGCGGGTGGAGAAATCGGTGCGCAGGCCGCCCGGTTCGATCAGGGTCACGGCGATCCCCAGCGGCGCCACTTCCAGGGCCAGGGTTTCCAGGGCGCCTTCGAGGGCGAATTTGCTGGCGGAATAGGGGCCGAGGCTGGGCCAGCCGACCAGTCCGGACACCGAGCTGATGGCGATGATGTGGCCGGACCGGCGCCGGCGCATTCCGGGCAGGGCGGCGCGCAGCAGGCTCATGACCGAGAAGAAATTGACCTCGAACTGCTCGCGCCATTCGGCGTCCGAGGTTTCCTCGACGCCGCCGATCAGCCCATAGCCGGCATTGGCCACCAGCACGTCGATCTCGCCGGTCGCCGAGACGGCTTCGTTCACCGCCGCCGTGTCGCGCACGTCGCAGCGCCAGGTCGTCGTGCCGGGCAGATCGTCGCCGCCGCGCTGGATCGCCGCCACCGTGTCGCCGCGCGCCAGGGCCGCTTCGGCCAGGGCCCGGCCGAGGCCGGAACCGGTGCCGGTGATCAGCCACCTCTTGTTCATTCTTGTCGCTCTCCCACATTCACTGTGCTCTTATGGTGATAGAGGGGCGGTTTCGGGGCAATGACGTTGCGGGTTTTCGATAAATGGGCGGTCTTCGCGGCCGTCTCGCTGGCGTTCTGCTTCCTGAACCTGGCGACGTTCACCTCGCTTGGCGTGGTGCTGTTCACCATGGCGGGCGAGCTGCACTGGTCGATGACCGCGGCTGCCTTCAGTTTCTCGCTGCTCGGCATTGCCTGCGGGCTGTCCAGTCCCCTTCCCGAAATAACCATGCGCCGCTATGGCGGCCGCGCGACCCTGTGCATCGGCGCGGCGCTGCTGGTGTTCGGCTTCGTGATCGCGTCGGTGTCGGATTCGATCCCGACCTTCTATATCGCGATGATCCTGCTCGGCGTCGGTTTCTCGATGGCCGGCAATGTGCCGGGCGTAGCCCTGATCGCCGGCTGGTTCGAGGAAGGCTCTTCGCGCCGCATCGGCTATTACCTGATGCTGGGCGCGGTCGGCGGCGCTTTCGGTCCGCCGATCGTCGAGGCGATCGTGCGCAACAGCAGCTGGCGCGGCCATTGGCAGGCGATGGCGGTGGTAGCCGCGATCATCGGCGTATTGTGCGTGATGTTCGTGCAGGACCGCGAGACTCCGGCCAAGCTCCCCGAGGACCCCGCGCGCCCCGAGCCGCAATTGTGGGAACCGCGCGAAGCGATGATGACCCCGCAATTCATGCTGGTCGCGGCGGCCATGACGGCCACCATGTTCTGCATCACCACCAATTCCTCGATCGGCTTCTCCCATTTGGTCAAGCTGGGGGCGAGCCCGGTCTTCGCGGCGCAGATCCTCAGCGTCATCGCCATCACCGCGACCCTGGTCAAGGGCGTCGCCGGCAAGATCTGCGAGGCGATGTCCTCGACCACCGTGCTGGCGGCGGGTCTGGTCGTGCAGTCGGCCGGCAATGTCATCCTGGCCTATGCCGACACGCCGGCCCTGCAATATAGCGCCGCCGTCACCTATGGGTTCGGCTGGGGCCTGGCCTATGTCGCCGGCACCGTGGTGCTGCTCGATTATTTCGGACGCGGCACCGGCTCGCGCATTTTGTCGGTGGTCTGGCTGGTCACCACCATCGCGGCGGCCGGGCCGGTCGGCGCCGGCGCCATCGCCGACCGCATCGGCAGCTTCTCCCCCATCTTCCTGATCTATGCCGGAGCCCTGGTCGTCCTGGCCGTGCCGATCTGGATGATGCGCCAGCCCCGGCACGGGCTGTCAGTGAGCGTCGGCTGACGGCTTCATCGGCGCGCCCGCTTTCTTCAGCAGCGGCACCATGAAGGTGACGAGGATGAAGCACAGCAGGATCACATAGAAGGTGTCGGCGAAGCTCTGGGTCAGGGCTTCCCGCAAGGTCAGCGACCACAACAGCTTCAACGAGGGCAGATTGCCCGCCACCGCTCCCGCCGGAACGGCGGGATTCGCGCTGTTCAGATGCTCGGCCAGATGCAGGAAATGCAGATTGGTGCGGTTGTTGAGCAAAGTCCCGCACATGGCGATGCCGATCGCGCCGCCCAGATTTCGCATCAGATTGAACAGGCCGGACGCCAGCTTGAGACGCTCGGGCGGCAACCCGCCCAGGGTCAGGGTCACGATCGGCGCCACCGCGAATTGCTGCGAGAAGCCGCGGAAAGCCTGGGGCAGCAGCAATTCCTTCCAGCCCCAGTCATGGGTGATCGGCATGAAGTTGAACATCGAGGCGGCGAAGCCGGCCAGCCCCGCCATCATCAGCCAGCGCAGATCGATCCGCCTGGCGAGGTAGGTATAAAAGGGAATGGCGCAGACCTGGAAAATGCCGGTCGAGAACACCGCCTCGCCGATCTCCAGCGCCGAGAAACCGCGCACCCGGCCGAGGAACACCGGCGTCAGATAGATGGTGGCGAAGATGCCGATGCCGGTGACGAAGGAAAAGAAGCAGCCCAGGGCGAAATTCAGGTTCTTCAGCGCCCGCAGATCGACCACCGGATGGGCGTAGGTCAGGCTGCGCCAGAAGAAACCCAAGGCAGCCGTGCCCGAGACGATGGCGGCCAGGCGGATATCGGGATCTTCCAGCCAGTCCCAGCGCTGGCCGTCCTCCAGCACATATTCCAGGCAGCCGAGGAACAGGGCCATCATCACGATGCCCGGATAGTCGCCGCTCTTCAGCAGCGACAGGTCCGGCTTGTCGATCCTGACCAGGATCGGCACCACGATCGAAACGAAGATGCCCGGGATCAAATTCACGAAGAACAGCCAGTGCCAGGAATAGTGATCGGTCAGCCAGCCGCCCACCGTCGGCCCGAGGGTCGGGGCGAGGGACGAGATGGCGCCGATCACCGCGGCGGCGACCACGCGCTGATTGCCCTGAAAATAGAAGAAGGCCGCCGTGAAGCAGGTCGGGATCATCGAGCCGCCGAGGAAACCCTGCAAGGCGCGGAACACGATCATGCTCTGGATGTTCCAGGCCCAGCCGCAGGCGAGACTCGCCAGGGTGAAGCCGATGGAAGAGGCGGCGAACAGCCAGCGCGTCGACATCACGCGCGACAGCCAGCCCGACAGCGGGATCACCACGATCTCGGCAATCAGATAGCTGGTCTGGACCCAGGCCGTCTCGTCGGCGCCGGCCGATAGGCCGCCGCCGATATCGCGCAAGGATGCCGAGACGATCTGGATGTCCAGCAGCGCGATGAAGAAGCCGATGCTCATGGTGGAGAAGGCTAAGACCTTCTCCCGCATCGTTAGTTCGGTCATTTTTATATGTCCCTCAGGCGCCGGGCGCGGCTTCCAGCCGCTGGGCTACCGCGCCAAGCTATGTTGCCTGTGTGATCGACGCTGTCGGCAGCGCGGGCGTGCGTCGCACGCCGGAAAGCAGCCCGATTATTTTGACTTCTGATCCACCTCGGCGGTGACCGACAGGCCCGGGCGCAGCTTGCCCAGGGTACCGGCGTCGCCGGCCAGGGCGATGCGGACCGGCACGCGCTGGACGATCTTGGTGAAGTTGCCGGTGGCGTTCTCGGCCGGCAGGATGCTGAACTGCGCGCCGGTCGCCGGCGCCACGCTGACCACCGTGCCGTGGAAGGTCTGGCCGGGCAGCACGTCGGCTTCGACCGTCACCTTCTGGCCGGGCACCATATGGGCCAGCTGGCTTTCCTTGAAATTGGCGTCGACCCACAGGCCTTGCGCCGGCACCACCGACAGCAGCTGGGTTCCCACCGTGGCGTAAGCGCCGGTGCGGCCCGAGCGGTTGCCGACATAGCCGTCGACCGGAGCGCGCAGCTCGGTATAGCCGAGATTGAGCTTCGCCGTTTCCAGCTCGGCCTTCGCTCCCGCCAAGGCGGCTTCGGCCTGCTGGCGCTGGGTGGCGATCACATCGAGCTGACGGGTGGCGGCGTCCAGCGCGGCGCGGGCGCGCTCGCCCGAAGCCAGGGCTTCCTTGTAATCGGCGTCGGCCTTCTGGAACACCTGGATCGAGGCGGCCTTGTCGGCGGCCAGCGCCTTGAAGCGCGCCTGATCGTCGCGGGCCCGCACGATCTCGGCATCGGCGGCGGACACGCCGGCCTTGGCGCCGTTGATCACCGAAAGCTGCAGCTGGCGGTTGGCGTCGAGATTGGCCAAGGTCGCCGTCTGCGCCGCCACCGCCGCTTCGGCGCGGTCGAGCGCGGCCTTGTAGTCGCGGTCGTCGAGCTTCACCAGCAGGTCGCCGGCATGGACCATCTGATTATCGGTCACCGCCACCTCGGCGATGAAGCCGGGTACCTTGGGGGCGATCACGGTGACGTCGCCGCCGACATAGGCGTCGTCGGTCGATTCGATGAAACGCCCGACCGTCCAATAATGATAGCCGAACACGGAGGCACCGATGAGGACGGCGAGGCCGATGCCGCTCACCGCCAGGCGCTTACGTGATGCGGCGGGCGTGCCGGTGGCGGCGCGGGCACCGGCCAGGGCGTCGGCGGACAGGTTGCTCATTTGGCGGTCTCCAGGATGGATGTCGTCGGGGGGAGGGTGTCATAACGCTTTTTCATGACGTCGCTGGCGGCCGGCCCGGCCACCACGCGGAATTCGGGCGTGGTCAGCGGGCGGCCGCTCTTGCTGTCGACCAGGATCGGGTCGGCAACCTCCCCGGTCTTGGCATCGACGATGATCATCGACAGGCCTTCATGGGCGAAATGGCGGTTACCCCACGCCACCATCGCCAGCACCACGGTGCGGAAATCGCGGCCGGCCGGGGTCAGGCGGTATTCGAAGCGGGGCGGGTGCTCGGAATATTGCACGCGTTCGAGCATGCCGGTCTCGACCAGGCTGTTGAGGCGGCGGGTCAGGATGTTGGGGGCGATGCCCAGGCTTTTCTGGAATTCGTCGAAGCGGGTCAGGCCATATAGCGCATCGCGCAGGATCAGCACGCTCCATTCGTCTCCGACCCGCTCGACGCTGCGGGCGACAGGGCATTGGGTGACGCGTTTGGCCATGAGGGGATGCTCCGGTGTAACTATCAACTTGCAAGTAACATATCGATGTGACTATCATAATGCAAGTTAGTTTTGGAGAGTGCACCGATGACCAGCCCCAAGCTCTATCTGGAAGACCTCGTTCCCGGGCAGATCTTCGAGAGCGGCAGCCACACCCTGACCGCCGAGGAAATCGTGGAATTCGCCGGCCGCTTCGACCCGCAATTCTTCCATCTCGACCATGAGGCGGCCAAGGCCAGCCTGTTCGGCGGGCTGGCGGCCAGCGGCTGGCATGTGGCCTCCACCACCATGCGCCTGATGGTGCAATCCTCGGTGATCGCCGGCGGCCTGATCGGCGCCGGCGCCGAGATCGCCTGGCCGCGCCCGACCCGTCCCGGCGACACGCTGCGGGTAATCACCGAGATCGTCGAGGTGACGCCGTCCCGCTCGCGCCCCGAGCGCGGCATGGTGCTGGTGCGCTCCAAGACCCTCAATCAGCTGGATGAAATCGTGCAGACCATGGCGTCGCGGATGGTCGTTCCGCGCCGCACGCCCGCGGAGACCGCTCCATGACGTCCCTTCGCACGATCGGCGCGCTCTCTGCCGCCTTGCTGCTGGCCGCCTGCCAGTCCGGTCCCGATTATCAGAAGCCGGAAACCCCGCTTGTGCCTTATCACAATGAGGTGGCGAAAGCCGCCGAGGTGCCGCCGCTGGATCACTGGTGGACCGGTTTTCACGATCCTGAGCTGACCGTGATCGTCGAGCGCGCCCTGGCGCAGAATCTCGACCTCGCCGCGTCCCAGGCGCGCGTCCGCCAAGCCCGCGCCGCCGCCGATGCCGCGGGTGCGCGCCTGTTGCCGTCGGGGGCGCTGCAGACGCAGGTGTCGGCCGAGCATCAGTCGCTGTACAGCCCGTTCAGCGAGGTTTCGACCATCGCGCCCGGCTATAAGCGCAATCTGGCGCAATATGATGTCGGCGCCGGCGCCAGCTGGGAGGTCGATATCTCCGGCGGCCTGCACCGCGATCTCGAAGCCGCCGCCGCGACCGCCCAGGCGGCCGAGGCCGAGCATGCCGGCACCCGCATCCTGGTGGCGGCCGATGCGGCGGACGCCTATCTGCAGATCCGCGGCTATCAGGCCCGTCTGGCCTTCGCCCAGGAGCAGATCGCCGCCGACAGCCATTTGCTCGACCTCGTCACGCTGCGCCAGGCGCGCGGCGTCGCCACCGACCGCGAGGTGGCCCAGGCCGATGCGTTGACCGCCCAGGCCCGGGCCCTCGTGCCGCCGCTGCGGATCGGGCTGGAGGCTCAGCTGAACCGGCTCGACGTGCTGCTGGGCGCCCAGCCGGGCACCTATGCCAAGGAATTGTCGGCGGCCGCCGACATCCCGGCCGTTCCGGCGGTCGATCCCGCCGATCCGGCCGATCTGCTGCGCCGCCGCCCCGACGTGATCGCCGCCGAGCGCCAGCTGGCCGCTTCGAACGCCCGCATCGGCTCGGCGGTCTCGGACTATTATCCGAAGCTGAACCTGTCGGCCCTGCTCGGCTTCGAATCGATCAATACCCAGCAGCTGCTGACCGCCCAGGCCTTCCAGCCGCAGGCGGTGGCCGGGCTGCGCTGGCGCCTGTTCGATTTCGGCAAGGTCGATGCCGAGGTCGAACAGGCCAAGGGCGCCAATGCCGAAGCGCTGGCCCGCTATCGCGCCTCGGTGCTGCGGGCGACCCAGGATGTCGAGAACGCGCTGACCTCGCTGGCCCAATCCGCCGAACAGACCCGCGAGCTGTCGCGCGAGGCCGCCTCGCTGACGCGGGCTCGCGATACCGCCGAGGAAGCCTATCGCGGCGGCGCGGTCAGCCTGCTCGACGTGCTGGACAGCGACCGCCAGCTGCTGATCGCCCAGGACGATCTGGCCCGGGTGCGGGCCGAGACGGCCCGCTCGGCGGTCAGCTCCTACCGCGCCCTCGGCGGCGGCTGGTGAGGAGGAGCCTGCAGTTTATGTGACGCCTGCGCTCCGCTTCGGCGAGGGCTCAGGCGCCGCTCGGGCTTAAGAGCATTTCGCGATTCTAAGGAATCGCAAAACACTCTAGTGTTGTCCCGTGCCGGCCCAATCCTTCCATATCGCGCGGATTTCCGTCAGTCCGCACCATCAGATGTTCGACGAACTGACGGCGACGGTTGCCGCAAGTCTGGTCGATCTCGGCCATTCCTGCACGGCGGCGGTCAATCAGTTCCGGCCGGGCGCGGTCAATATCCTGATCGGCGCCACCCTGTTCGCGGCGCGCGATCTCGGACTGGCCCGTCATCTGGCCGGACAGCCTTATATTCTCTATCAGCTCGAACAGCTCGACGACCGGCACGGCCTGCTGCCGCACTGGCCGGAATATCGCGAGGTGATGGCGGGCGCCCTGCAGCTCTGGGATTACGGCCCGTCGAGCAGCGCCTGGCTGCGCGAGCGCGGCCTGACCGTGACGACCCTGCCGCCCGGCCATCATCCCTGCCTGGAGATGATCCCGCCGGCACCCAGCCAGGATCTCGACATCGTCTTCGCCGGAACGCCGCATCCGCGCCGCCAGCATATTCTCGACGCGCTGAGGCCGTCCGGCGCCTCGGTGGTCCATCTGCACGGCGTCTATGGGGCGCAGCGCAACCAGGCGGTGGCGCGGGCCAAGATCGTCCTGAACATCCATGCCTGGGACGGGCTCGCCGCGCTGGAGACGGTGCGCCTGTCCTTCATGCTGGCCAATCGCCGGTTCATCGTGTCGGAGAGGGGTGACCACGATCCCTATGACGGCGGCGTGATCTATTCCCGCTACGAGGATCTGGTCGATACCTGCCTGCATCATCTGCGGCAATCGCCCGAGCGCCGCCAGAAAATCGCCGAGCGCGGTTACCAGGCCTTGCGGGCGCAGAGCATGACCGAGGCGCTCAGGCCTTTGGTCGGAGCAGCCTGACCGCCGCCAGCGCGCCGGCCAGGATGATCGCGGTGATCGCGCCGAGCGCCAGATCGCCGCCCGGCCAGCCGAAACCGGCTCCTTCCCCCGTCCAGAACAGGCCGAACGCGGTCAGCAGCACGCCGACGGCGAATTTCAGGCTGTTTTCCGGCACGCGGGTGAGGGGCCGGTGCAAGGCCAGGCCGAGGGCGATCACCGCCAGCAATGCCGCCGTCGCTCCGGCGCCGGCGGCTGTCCATTCCTGCCCGGCCGCACCGATCGCCAAGACGATGAAGATGACCTCGATCCCCTCCAGCATGACGATCTTGAAGGCGGTGCCCGTTGCCACCCAGTCGCGCCGCCCGGCGCGCGGTTCGGCTGTCAGCCGTCCGGTCTCGGCGGCATAGAGGGCGGCTTCGTCATGCAGCGGGATCAGCCCCGCCGCGCGCTTCACCGCTTTTCTCAGCCAGCGCAGCCCGAACAGCAGCAACAGGGCGCCGACCGCCAGCTGCACCAGGTGCAGCGGCAGCAGGGTCAGCGATCCGCCGAACAGCGCCAGCAAGGCCAGCAGCAGCGCGAGACCCGCCGCGGCGCCTTCCAATGCCGGCCGCCAGCCGCGCGTCGCACCGACGGCGAGGACGACCGTCAGTGCTTCGACGAACTCGACCAGGGAGGCCAGAAAGGCGGCGGTGAAAGTGGGGAGATGTAAAAGCATTAGAATAACTAACGGTTGTAAAGATGGCGGGGGAACGGTTCGGCGTGTATAGTAACCTTACAAGAAGAGGATGGTCATGCCGACATACAGTTTCGCACCGGCCAACAGCAATAGCATCCAAGCCTGGGACTCCGCCACGATCTGGTCGCCCGCCGCGGTGCCGGACGGCAGCTCCGCTGTGGTTGTGCTCCCCGAAATCTATGCGACGGCGACCGGAAATCCGGTCTTCTACGAAGTCCAGGTCCAGGCCAGTGAAAGCTACACGGTCAGCGCCGTCAACGACGCCTATGAGACGATCTACAATCAGGGCACCCTGACCGTCCTGAACGAGATGACGATCGGCCCGGCGGGCGAGCTCTATAATTATACCGGAACGCCGGTCTATTCCTTCGGGTCGCTGCTGAATGACGGCCAGATCTCGACCACCGGCCAGATCAATGTCGCCGGGACGGTGGTCAATAACAGCATCATCGCCGGTAATCTGACCGTCACCGCCGCCCGGTTCGAGAATATCGGAACCCTTTATGGCTCCAACGGCACGCTGACCATCGCCTTGTCGGACGGCGATGCGGGGTTCGTCAATGTCTCGGGCGGCACCCTGACCGGCGGCTCCTACGAACTGGGCGCCGGCCAGACCATCGACATCGACGTCAAAGGGCCGATCACCACCTTGGCCGCCAAATATGACTATTTCGGCGGCACACTGCAGACCTATGACGCCACCGGCACCCGCTATGTCCCGGTGCAATCGAGTCTTACCACCATCGCGCCATCGGGCCTGCTTTCCATCGCGGGCAGCTATGTCAACGGCAGCGCCCTGACGCTGCAGGGGCAGATCATCATCGATGGCGGCAGTTTTTCGGCTCCCGCTTTGACCATCGCGGCGGGCGGCGCCGTGGCCGCCAGCGCGTTCGGGGCCACGGCGACCTTGTCGGCGTCGGGCGGGATCGTCGATAACGGGTCGATCCAGGCGATGATCAGTTCCGAGAATGCCGGGTTCGGTGAATATGAGAACAGCACCCTGCTGATCTCTTCGGCGGTAACCGGCAGCGGGACTTTGGTGGTCGGGGCGGGGCAGGTCTATCTCAGCGAAGCCACCTTCAAGAACGCCACGGCGACGGTCACGCTGGAGCTGGCGGCGGCGGATTCGGCCGCGGTCGTGTTCGCCGACGCGACGGGGACGCTGCAGCTCGATGCGCCGAAATCCTTCACGGGCACGATCCAAGGGTTCGCGACGGGCGACACGGTCGTGCTGTCGGGGGTCAGCCTGACCTCGGTAATCAGCACCTCCTACAGCGGCGGCGTGCTCAGCCTGGTCACCAGCAGCGGCGTCATCGATCTCGCTTTCCAGGGGAATTACACCGCCTCCAGCTTCTCGCTGGCGGCAGGCGCCCAGCCGCTCAGCAGTTCGCCGGCCAGCATCGTCATCACCGACGCCGATGGCAGCGTCTCCCCGGCCTGGAGCGCGGCGGCCGCGATCGCCGCCTATCACGCCGGCACGTTGGGTAGCCACGCGATAGTGGCCGATGCCGCGGGCGAGGTGGCCGCCAATCTCGATGGGCTGGAGACACTGGCGGCCGCGGGCGACCTCTCCTCGATCGTCCAGACCGACCTGGGCAGTCCGGTCGGGCCGGTCGCGCCGCCGGCCATGACCGTGACCGCGGCGCAGTTTCTGTCGGATGGCAAGGCGCTTGCCCTGATCGACAGCGTTTATACGCTCATCGTCACCGGAGCGACCGCCATGCAGGCCGAGAGCATTGCGGGCCAGTCGCATGTCGGCTCGATCGCGGTTTCCGATACCGCCGCCGATATCGGCGGGCAGATCGATCAGTTGGGCGCTCTCGCCGCGACGGGGCAGGTAACGTCCATCGCGGCCACCGATGCCGGCTTTGCCGCCATCGCCGTGACGTCGACGCAATTCGCCACCGACCATACCGCCTTCGACGTGATGAGCGGCAATTTCACCGTCAATGTCACGGCCTCGGCGGCCAATGCCACGGTCGAGGGACTGACCGGCAAGGGTGTCACGGTGATCTTCTCGGGCACCGCCGGCGACTATTCCCTGACGGCCCAGGGCGACGGCATCGGCCTGACGGTGACCGACACCGGCACCGGCCGCACCAGCGCCGACAGCCTGCGCGGCGTGACCGCCATCAAATTCAGCGATTTCACCGATATCGTCGCCCAGACGCCGGGCAGCGGCGAGGCCGGCCATGTCACCACCGGCAATGTCACCGAACTCTACGGCGCGGTGTTCGGCCGGCTGCCCGACGTGCCGGGACTGGCCTATTACCAGGCCCAGGCGTCGGCCCATCCCGATCAGCCGCTGACCCAGTTCGCGCAGCAATTCCTGGCCTCGCCGGAATATATCAACAACCCGGCCCACAATTACGCCCAGAGCAGCGCCGGCGACGCGCAGTTCATCACGGACTGCTACGAGAACCTGCTGCACCGGGCCCCGGAATCCGGGGCTATTCCCTATTACCAGACCATCATCAACAGCATCACCGCTAACCTGACGCCCGGCACCGCCGCCTATGCCGCCGCCCAGACGCTGGGTCATGCCTATGTGCTGACCGATTTCAGCGCCTCGGCGGAGTTCCTGCAGGATGTGCAGGTGACGGCGCAGACCCCGTCGAGCGCCCAGCACTGGCTAGTCCTGGTGTGAGACGACCACCTTGCCGTGCGCGGAATTGCGCGCCACGGCTTCGTGAGCGGTTTCGATCTCGGCCCAGGTGAAGATGCGCGGATCGAGGCGGGGCCGCAGCTTGCCGGCATCGGCCAGGGCGGCGGCCTTGGCCAGGATCTCGCCATGATGGGCACGGCCTTCGCCGGTCAGCAGCGGCAGCAGGGTGAACACGCCGGAATAGCTGGCGCCCTTGAAGGATAGAGGCGCCAGGGCATGGGTGCCCCAGCCCAGCGCGGTCACCACATGGCCGAAGCGGGTCACGGCGGCGAACGAGGCATCGAGGCTGGCGCCGCCCGCCGTGTCATAGACCACGTCGAAGCCGCGTCCATCGGTCAGTCGGGCGACATAGTCGGCCGGCGTCTCGGCGCGGTAATCGATCGGCGAAGCGCCCAGTTCGGCGATCACCGCGGCATTTCCCGCAGACCCGGTGGCGAAGGGGATGGCGCCGAACGCCAAAGCCAGCTGCACCACCAGATGGCCGACGCCGCCGGCGCCGCCTTGCACCAGAACGGTCTGACCCGCCTGCACCTTGGCGCGGTCGACCAGCCCTTCCCAGGCAGTAATGATGTTGAGGGGCAAGGAAGCGGCTTCGCGCATCGACAGCGAGGCCGGCTTGCGCGCCAGCAGATCGGCGTCAGCGGCGACATAGTCGGCCAGCGATCCCTGGATGCCGCCGACGCCGCCGGTCATGCCATAGACCTCGTCGCCGGGCTGGAAGCGGGTGACACCGGAACCGACCGCCTCGACCGTGCCGGCCAGTTCCATGCCCAGAATGGCGGGCAGGGGATGGCGGGCATGTCCCGCGGCGCCGGCGCGGATCTTGGTATCGAGCACGGTGACGCCGCTGGCCTGCACGCGAACCAGCACTTCGCCGGCGGCGGGAACGGGCTGGGGCATTTCAATCGGCCGGAACGGGGCGTTCGCGGCATCCAGCATCAAGGCACGCATGATTTTTCTCCTGCAACGGATGGCGGCAGGGTAGAAAGAAGTCTGTCATCATTCAAATCGTTTGGAATCATGAACTACATCATTGAAAATGATCTTAGACGCATCGATTTGAACCTGCTGCTGGTGCTGCATGTGCTGCTCGAAGAACGCAATGTGACGCGAACGGCGGAGCGGCTTTATCTCGGCCAGCCCGCCATCAGCGGCGCCTTGGCCCGCCTGCGCGCGGCCTTCTCCGATCCTCTGTTCATCCGCACCCCGAAAGGCATGCAGCCGACGCCGCGGGCCGAGGCGCTGGGGCGTCAGGTCGAGCCGTTCCTGCGGTTGCTTCACGCCGAATTACGCGGCGCGCCGTCCTTCGATCCTGCCATCAGCACCCGCATATTTCATCTCGGCATGAGCGACGCGCTGGAGGCGGCGCTGATGCCGGCCCTGCTGGGCCATGTGCAGGAACAGGCGCCCGGCGTGCGGATCGTCGCCCATCAGGCCGATAGCGAGCGGCTGCCAGCCTTGCTGGATGCCGGCGAGATCGAGCTGGCGGCCGGGGTGCTGGAGCCGCCCGCCGCCTGGCACCGGCAGCGGCCTTTGTTCGACTGGCATTTCGTCTGTCTCTATGACCGCGACCGCATCGCGGTAACGGAAAATCCCCTGCCGCTGGAGACCTATCTGGCTCATCCGCATCTGCTGACCTCGTTCAGCGCCGGGCTGACCGGGGCCATCGACGAGCGCCTGGCGGCGCTGGGCGAGACGCGGCGGGTGATTTTCTCCAGCCGCAATTTCTCCACCTCGGCGGTGATGCTGAGAAGCATGGCGGCCTTCACCACTCTGCCGAGCTATTACGCGCAGGTCTGGGGCGAAGCGCTTGGGCTGGCGGTCGCGGACTTGCCGTTCGACATGCCGGTCTCGTCGGTTTCGATGATGTGGAACGCGGCGGAGGATTTAGATCCCGGCCTGTCCTGGCTGATCAGCTCACTTTCCCGCGCAGCGGAGCGGCTTCGCCGGCCAGGCTGTTGAAGCGGGATTCGAAATCGCCGATGAAATCATGCGCGCCGGTATGGGTAAGGCGGCTTTTCAGATCCAGCCAGATCTCGCCGCCAATGTCGCGGAAGCGCTTGCAGAAGGCGTAATCCTCGCTGAGATAGTCGCCCTGGGCGTCGATGCCGGTATCGAACAGCGCATAGAGGTTCCGGCTGTGATAGCTGTCGTCGAACAGCACATGGGTGCGGCGGATGTGAAGCTGCGGATAGGCGGCGAACAGGCGCTCGAACACCGACCGGCGGATCAGCTGGAAGCCGCCGCCGACATAGGACGCGGTGGCGAAATCGTGCGAATCATATTTCACCTCATGCGCGTCGCACAGGGTACCGACATAGCGGAACGCCGCCTGGGGAAAGGATTCCCCGGCGCGAAGCCGTTCCTCGGCACCTTTCCAATCCATGCTCTTGACCGGATAGAAGGCGCCGGCGAAATCGCGGTTGGCCAGCAGCAGGCGATGGACCTGCTCGGGCTGGAACGAGATGTCGGCGTCGATGAACATCATATGCGTCGCCTGCGGATCATCCATGAACAGCGACACCAGGGTGGTGCGGGCCCGCGAGACCAGCGAATCGTTCCCGACGAATTTGAGGCTGAGGGTGAATGCGCCGGTATAGGCGGCGTAATCCATCAGGCGCATCACCGACAGAATATAATCCTGGTGCAGCAGACCGCCGAAGCAGGGAGTGGCGATCATGATCTTGGGAGGCATCGGGGACTCCTGGAATTATAGATAAAAATTCGAGGGCGGGACTCCGAAATGCTTTTTGAACATCACTGTGAACGCACTTTGACTAGCGTAACCGCAATCGAAAGCGGCATCTATTATCTTCTCGCCATCGGCAATTCTGCGCAGCGCGAACAGCAGCCGGGCCGTCCGATCAGGGCATCGCTGATCGCTTTGGCGCGGGGATCGGAGGGCAGGGGCAGATGCAGCGCCAGAATGTCCGAGGCGCGCAACTTGTCGAGCAGCAGGCGCATCAGCCGCCCGTTCCGGCTGTCCGCCGCACATCCTGACGTCGCGCCGGGACTGGGCGGCTACCCTCTCCCGGCGGTTCCTTTCTCGCCTATCGGCACGGAAATTCATAAGACAAGCGGGATGACTTTAAACTCGATCAAACGTCATCATGCTCTAACGAAGCCCGTATTTCCGGTAGATCCGCTCGATCTCGCCGGAAGCCTCGATCACCTTCAGTCCCGCATTGAAGGCGTCGCGGTCGGCGGCATGGCGGAACGCCGCCCGCACGCCGAGGGTCGGGAAGATCGGGTGGAAGGTGATCTTGGCCGAAGTGTCCATCTCGGACGCCAGGCGGTGCGCGTACCAAAGGAAGATGTTGCGGTCGACCAGGTCGACATCGGCGCGCCCGGCCCAGAAGAATTTGGCTTGGCGGTATTGCGAGGTGAATTCGGTGTAGGCGAGGTCGCCCGGCCCGGCGGGATGCAAACGCCCGAGATCGAGATCCTCCCACGCCTTCTGCCAGGCGGCGATGCTGTGGCCGAACAGATCGGCAGGGCTGTTCAGCGTGATGTTCTTGGATTTCAGGGTCGCCGCGACATTGGCGTAGGTCAGATAGATGTCGGAATAGAATACGTCGCCGACCTGTCCGGGCTGCACGCCGGTGATCACGTCGGCCGAGCCGTCGGCCAGGGAGACGGCGACCCGCCGGTTGGGCAGCAAAGCGGGGGAGACGGTATTGCCGGAAACCGCCAGGGCGGCGGAAATTATATCCGCCTCGAGGCCTTTGACCGTACCGTCCTCGACCCAGACATAGGGTGCCTTGTCCTGATCGAACGCCACTTTGACCTCGCGCGCCGCAAGCGGTTGCGCCAGACACCAGGCGGCGAGGAAAAGGATCGGGGCCGTTGCGGTCCTCAGCGGTGGAGCTCCTCACCAAGACTATGGTGGAAAGTGGTGCCGGCTACAGGGATCGAACCCGTGACCCCCTGATTACAAATCAGGTGCTCTACCAGCTGAGCTAAGCCGGCACGTAGGTCTTTCTAAAGCGATGCGAAGATGGCTGCAATAGCTTGTGTGGCGAGGATGACACTGAAAAAAAAGCGGGATAGGATCATGCCCTAGAATTACGGAGATGGGCTTTGATTCAGGCTGCTTTCGTCACCGCGCCCCGGGGAGGGCGCTTCCTCTTTCTTTTCGCCGCAGCGTTATTCATGGCCGCACCGGCCGGCGCTACGGAAACAATCTGGCAGAAGGGCAATGATTTCGTTCGCATCGAAAAGGCGGACGGGGGAACTGCTCCCAGCAGCCTGCCCAAGCTGAGCGCCGACGCCGTGCGCGCGGTTCTGGCCTCGGTGCAGGTCAGCGGCGACAGCGATACCGGTCCGCTGTTCGACAGCGACCAGCTGTCGACCCTGGCGGCGCCGGTGGCCCGGGCGCTGGCCCAGCTGCAGCCCGGCCAGGACGTCACCTTCGCGGTGAAAGCCCAGGGCGGTATTCTCGATTATATCGGCCCGCCGCGCGCCACCGCCGGACGCATCTTCCTTGATGGCGATTCGGTCGGCCTGATCATCGGCATGGTGCACGGCACCTTCCTGACCAGCACTTTCGCCGCCGATCCGGCGCGTATCCGCACCGGCTCGCGCCTGTCCGCCCAGGAAACCGAGCACCGCATCGTTCCCGGCGGCGCCGTCACGTTGGCCATGGCCGGCCGCGGCGATTGGGCCAAGATCTCGTCCTTCGCCTGGACCGGTACCTATGGCATGCCGGTGGCGCAGACCCCGGCCATTCCGGCTGCCGCGGCTCCTGTTGCCGCCGTTGCTCCCGCACCGGTTCCGGCCGAGGCGGCTCCTGCCACGCCCGCCGCCGCTTTGGCGGCTCCGGCTCCGCAGGACCCGGCCCAGATCGAACAGCGCTTCGCCGCTTTGAAGCGCCTGCTCGACAATCACATGATCAGCCAGGACGAGTACGATCACGCCAAGGCGGATCTGCTCAAGGCGATGGCGACGCTGCCGGGTCACTGAAGTCATTGGTGGGGTGCGGGGGAGGAGGCTCCCCCGCCTTTAACGCCGGTTGAGTTCGTAGAGCGCGACCGCCGCCGCATTGCTGACGTTCAGGCTTTCCACCAGGTCGGTCTGCGGCAATTTCACCAGATAATCGCAATGTTCGCGGGTGAGGCGGCGCAGGCCTTCGCCTTCGCTGCCCATCACCAGGGCGATGCGGCCGCTCAGTTTCGCCTCGGCCAGCGTCTTGTCGGCTTCGCCCGCCATGCCGGCGATCCAAAAGCCGGCTTTCTTCAGCTCTTCCAGGGCACGGGCCAGATTGACGGTCTTGACCAGCGGCAGGCGCTCCAGCGCGCCGGAAGCCGATTTGGCCAGGGTTCCGGTCTCGTCCGGGGCATTCTTGTCCTGCATTACCAGTCCGACGGCGCCGAACGCGGCGGCCGACCGTAGCACCGCGCCGACATTATGCGGGTCGGTGACCTGGTCCAGCACCATGATGACGGCATTGTCGCGGCCCTCGGCCAGATCGACCAGGTCGGCGATGTCCATCGCCGGCAGCGGATCGGCGGAAAGCGCGATGCCCTGATGCACCGCGCCGTCGGGCAGCATCTGGTCGAGATCCTGGCGGCCCATGATCTCGGGCTGCGGCAGGCGGCGCGTCTTGGCCAGGCGGTCCAGCTCGGCGCCGTGGGTGCGGACGGTTTCGGCGGTGGCCATCAGGCGATGGCAGGTGCGGTTCGGGTTGGCCAGCGCCGCCAGAACCGGGTGGACACCCCATAATAATAAACCTTGACGGGAGCCGCGGCCGGCGGATGAGCGGTTGGGTTTCTGGGGGCGATTCATGCGCGGCGGCCTTTCGGTAAAAATCTTCTGTGGATGGTGTGTTTTACCCGCTCTTTTCGGATTGACAATGGGTGTCGAATACCTTTATTTCCCACTTCCCGTCGTTCCGGGCGTCTGGAGCGGTATGGAGGAGTGGCCGAGCGGTCAATGGCAGCAGACTGTAAATCTGCCGACGATAGTCTACGTTGGTTCAAATCCAACCTCCTCCACCACCCGCCCATGCTTTAGGAGCGACCGAGCGGATTTAGTTGGTTTGCGGGTGTAGCTCAATGGTAGAGCAGAAGCCTTCCAAGCTTACGACGAGGGTTCGATTCCCTTCACCCGCTCCAATATTGTTGTGATGTCCCTTTTGGCCCATTGAGATAAGGCGGGTTGTAAGAACATGGCTAAGGCTAAATTTGAGCGGAACAAGCCGCACTGCAACATCGGCACCATCGGTCACGTCGACCATGGCAAGACCTCGCTGACCGCGGCTATCACCAAGGTCCTGGCGGAGAAGGGCGGTGCCACGTTCACCGCTTACGACCAGATCGACAAGGCCCCCGAAGAGAAGGCCCGCGGCATCACCATCTCGACCGCCCACGTCGAGTATGAGACCGACAACCGTCACTACGCCCACGTCGACTGCCCCGGCCACGCCGATTATGTGAAGAACATGATCACCGGCGCCGCGCAGATGGACGGCGCGATCCTGGTCGTGTCGGCGTCCGACGGCCCGATGCCGCAGACCCGCGAGCACATCCTGCTGGCCCGCCAGGTCGGCGTTCCGGCCCTGGTCGTGTTCATGAACAAGTGCGACATGGTCGACGATCCGGAGCTGCTGGAGCTGGTCGAGCTGGAAGTGCGCGAGCTGCTGTCGAGCTATGACTTCCCTGGCGACGACATTCCGATCGTCAAGGGCTCGGCCCTGTGCGCTCTGGAAGACAGCAACAAGGAACTCGGCCACGACGCGATCCTCAAGCTGATGGCCGAAGTCGACAAGTACATCCCGCAGCCGGAGCGTCCGGTTGACCTGCCGTTCCTGATGCCGATCGAAGACGTGTTCTCGATCTCGGGCCGCGGCACCGTGGTCACCGGCCGTGTCGAGCGCGGCATCGTCAAGGTCGGCGAGGAAGTCCAGATCGTCGGCATCCGCCCGGTCCAGACCACCACCGTGACCGGCGTCGAAATGTTCCGCAAGCTGCTCGATCAGGGCCAGGCCGGCGACAACATCGGCGCGCTGCTGCGCGGCACCAAGCGTGAAGACGTCGAGCGCGGCCAGGTTCTGGCCAAGCCGGGTTCGATCACCCCGCACACCAAGTTCAAGGCCGAGGCCTATGTTCTGACCAAGGAAGAGGGTGGCCGTCACACGCCGTTCTTCTCCAACTACCGTCCGCAGTTCTACTTCCGCACCACCGACGTGACCGGAACGATCGAACTGCCGGCCGGCACCGAGATGGTGATGCCGGGCGACAACATCGCCATGACGGTGAATCTGATCGCTCCGATCGCCATGGACGAAGGCCTGCGTTTCGCCATCCGTGAGGGTGGTCGCACCGTCGGCGCCGGCGTTGTTGCATCGATCATCGAATAAGTATATAAGCGTCGGCTTCGCCGCTGGCGGGAACACCCGCCGGCGGCGTTGCTGTCGTTTGTAGGCCGGTTTTAGGAGTGTAGCTCAACTGGTAGAGCACCGGTCTCCAAAACCGGGGGTTGGGGGTTCGAGCCCCTCCACTCCTGCCATCCGGCAGGACCGGCCGACACGCTGTTTGGGATATTGAAGGGCAATGGCAAAGACTTCTCCGGCGCTGTTTTTCCGCCAAGTGCGGCAGGAAATCGCCAAGGTTACGTGGCCGTCGCGGAAGGAAACCGGCATCTCGACCCTGATGGTCTTCATCATGGTCCTGTTTGCGTCCGTGTTCTTTGTGCTGGTCGATACCTTCTTCAAATGGTCGCTGGAAAAGATTCTGGGGCTGGGAGCCTGAGCTGATGGCCCATCGTTGGTATGTGATTCACGTTTACTCGGGCTTCGAGAAGAAGGTCGCGCAGTCGATTCGCGAACAGGCCGATCAGAAGGGTCTCGGCGACCACTTCGAGCAGGTTCTGGTTCCGGTCGAAGAGGTGGTTGAAGTCCGCCGCGGGACCAAGGTCAGCGCCGAGCGCAAGTTCTTCCCCGGCTATGTGCTGGTGAAGATGGAGATGACCGACGAAAGCTGGCATCTCGTCAAGAATACGCCGAAGGTGACCGGTTTCGTGGGCGGCAAGGCTGCGCGCCCCACGCCGATCACCGAGGCCGAAGCGGACCGCATCATCAAGCAGGTCCAGGAAGGCATCGAGCGGCCCAAGCCCTCGATCACCTTCGAGGTCGGCGAGCAGGTCCGCGTGGCGGACGGCCCGTTCACCTCCTTCAACGGCCTGGTCGAGGAAGTCGACGAAGAGCGCGCGCGCCTCAAGGTTGCGGTGTCGATCTTCGGTCGTTCCACCCCGGTCGAACTGGAATACGGTCAGGTCGAAAAGCTCTGACCCTCAAACCCTTCCGGATCACGGGTTGCCGGAAGGGTTCCTTGGTGGGAGGCCAGCCATGGCCGGACCACCGACCCGGACCTTTGAAACCGAGGACGTAAAATGGCAAAGAAAATTGTCGGCTTTATTAAGCTGCAAGTGCCGGCGGGCAAGGCCAATCCTTCGCCGCCGATCGGTCCCGCGCTGGGTCAGCGCGGTCTGAACATCATGGAATTCTGCAAGGCGTTCAACGCCCAGACCCAGGGCCTCGAGCCCGGCATGCCGATTCCGGTGGTGATCACCGCTTATGCGGACCGTACCTTCTCCTTCATCACCAAGACCCCTCCGGTGACTTACTTCCTGAAGAAGGCGGCGAGCATCACCAAGGGTTCGACCACCCCCGGCAAGGGCGGCACGGTCGGCAAGGTGACGATGGCCCAGCTCCGCGAGATCGCCGAGAAGAAGATGGCCGATCTCAATGCGAACGATGTGGAAGCGGCTGCCGCCATGCTGGTTGGCTCGGCTCGCTCCATGGGCCTCCAGGTGGTGGAGTAAGACTATGGCTATCGGTAAGCGCCTGAAGAATGCGGTCGAGGGTATCGACCGCGAGAAGTTCTATTCCGTCGACGAGGCTGTGAAGCTCGTCAAGGGCAACGCCAAGGCCAAGTTCGACGAGACCGTCGAGATCGCCCTGAATCTGGGCATCGACCCGCGCCACGCCGACCAGATGGTCCGCGGCGTCGTCGATCTGCCGGCCGGTACCGGCAAGGTCCTGCGCGTCCTGGTGTTCGCCAAGGGTGCCAAGGCCGAGGAAGCCAAGGCCGCTGGCGCCGAGCTGGTCGGTGACGACGAGCTGGCCGCCGAAGTGCAGAACGGCCGCATGGATTTCGACCGCTGCATCGCGACCCCGGACATGATGGGTCTGGTCGGCCGTCTCGGTAAGGTGCTGGGCCCGCGCGGCCTGATGCCGAACCCGAAGCTCGGCACCGTGACCATGAATGTCGGCGAAGCGGTAAAGGCGGCCAAGGGCGGCCAGGTGCAGTTCCGTGCCGAGAAGGCCGGTATCGTCCATGCCGGTGTCGGCAAGGCGAGCTTCACCGAGGAAGCCTTGGTGTCGAACGTCAAGGCGTTCGTCGACGCCATCAACAAGGCCAAGCCGACGGGTGCCAAGGGCACCTATCTGCAGAAGGTTTCGATCAGCAGCACCATGGGTCCGGGCGTCAAGCTCGACCTCGGCACGCTGGCCTGATCTATCAGTTCCCCACGGAAGCTTTCGGGCGTCCGTGGGGTTATACCCCTGTCCGAGACTGCTGGCACCCTTAGGGGTTTAAAATGCCCGCATAGACAGAGTGACAAACCATTTTCGATCCCAAGTTCGCTTGAGGTCGGCCATGGCTTGAATTCTGGGACAGGTCAACCGTCTTCCGATGCTTCGGCACCGGGAGATCCTTAAGTGGAGACCAACGTGGACCGCAACCAAAAGACCGAACTGGTCGCTTCGTTGCACGAACGCTTTTCCGATGCCGGACTCGTCGTCGTCGCCCATAACCAGGGCCTGACCGTCGCCGAGATCACCGATCTTCGGACCAAGGTTCGTAAAGCGGGCGCCGGCTTCAAGGTGACCAAGAACCGGCTCACGCGTCTCGCCCTGGCGGGTACGAAGTTCGAACCCCTCAGCAACCTGTTCACCGGCCCGACTACCATTGCGTATTCGAAGGACCCGGTGGCGGCTGCTAAGGTCGTCGTCGACTTCGCCAAGAGCAACGACAAGCTCGTGATCCTTGGCGCCGGTCTCGGCAGCAACGTGCTGGACGCGGAGGGGGTCAAGGCCCTCGCCACCCTGCCGTCGCTGGACGAGCTGCGCGGCAAGCTTCTCGGCATGCTCCAGACCCCCGCTACCCGTATCGCCGGTGTGCTGCAAGCCCCGGGCGGCCAAATCGCCCGTGTCATTGCCGCCAAAGCGAAAAAGGACGAGGCCGCTTGAGCCTAAGTTTGAAATCTCAGAAACAAGCTTTATATGGAGTGATGTAAAATGGCTGATCTTGCCAACCTGGTTGAACAACTGTCCGCTCTGACCGTCCTCGAGGCGGCCGAGCTTTCCAAGCTGCTCGAAGAGAAGTGGGGCGTTTCCGCCGCCGCTCCGGTCGCCGTGGCTGCCGTCGGTGGTGGCGCTGCCGCCGCTGCCGCTCCCGCCGAAGAGAAGACCGACTTCGACGTGATCCTGGCCGATGCCGGCGACAAGAAGATCAACGTGATCAAGGAAGTCCGTGCGATCACCGGCCTGGGCCTGAAGGAGGCCAAGGACCTGGTCGAGGCTGCTCCGAAGACCGTCAAGGAAGGCGTGAACAAGGAAGAAGCCGAGAAGATCAAGAAGGTCCTCGAAGAGGCTGGCGCCAAGGTCGAGGTCAAGTAATAAGCCTGCTTGCAGGTTTTATTGGCAAAGGTCGAGACGTCGAGAGCTTATGTTCTCGGCGGCTCGGCCTGTCGCCGTTTTAGAAGTTTTGAAGTGTTCTCGGGCGGCATATTCGCCCACCAGTTTGTGATTTTAAGGAGCGGCAATGGCTAAATCCTATACGGGTCGGAAGCGCGTTCGTAAGAGCTTCGGGCGCATTCCTTCGGTGGCTCCCATGCCTAATCTGATCGAAGTGCAAAAGAGCTCTTACGATCATTTTCTGCAGATGGACACGCTCCCCGAAGCCCGTAACAGCGTTGGGTTGCAGGAAGTGTTCCGGTCGGTCTTCCCGATCAAGGATTTCTCTGAGCGCGGTACGCTGGAGTTCGTCAAGTACGAGCTGGAACAGCCGAAATATGACGTCGAAGAGTGCCAGCAGCGCGGCATGACCTTCGCGGCTCCCCTCAAGGTGACCCTGCGTCTGGTCGTCTGGGACGTCGACGAGGATACCGGTGCGCGCTCGATTCGCGACATCAAGGAACAGGACGTCTATATGGGCGACATGCCCCTGATGACGGCCAACGGCACTTTCGTGATCAACGGCACCGAGCGCGTCATCGTTTCGCAGATGCACCGCAGCCCGGGCGTGTTCTTCGATCACGACAAGGGCAAGACCCATTCCTCGGGCAAGTATCTGTTCGCCGCCCGCGTGATCCCCTATCGCGGCTCCTGGCTCGATTTCGAATTCGACGCCAAGGACCTCGTCTATGTCCGTATCGACCGCCGCCGCAAGCTGCCGGTGACCACGCTGCTCTATGCGCTGGATTCCGCCCGCACCGCCGAGCTGCGCGCCCAGGCCGGCGACAAGCCGCTGGACCAGGCCCTCGTCCGCGGCATGTCGTCGGAAGAGATCCTGTCCTATTTCTACGAGACCACCATCTACAAGCCGGCCGAGCTGGGTTGGAAGACCGTGTTCGACGCCGAGCGCATGAAGGGCGTCAAGCTGACGGCCGACCTCATCGACGCCGCTACCGGCAAGGTCGTCGCCGAGCTCGGCACCAAGATGACTCCGCGCACCACCAAGAAGCTGAAGGAAGGCGGTCTCGAAGAGATCGTCGTCACCCCGAAGGAGCTGGTCGGTTCGCATGTCGCCCTCGACCTCATCAATGAGGAAACCGGCGAGATCCACTGCGAGGCCGGCGACGAGCTGACCCTGCCGCTGCTGGAGGAACTGGAGAAGGCCGGCATCGCCGAGCTGCCGGTGCTGGCGATCGACCATATCAATGTCGGCCCCTACATCCGCAACACCCTGGCCGCCGACAAGAATACGTCGCGCGAAGAGGCGCTGATCGACATCTACCGCGTCATGCGTCCGGGCGAGCCGCCGACCCTGGAGACCGCCGAGGCTCTGTTCAACGGCCTGTTCTTCGACGTCGAGCGTTACGACCTGTCCGCGGTCGGCCGCGTCAAGATGAACTCGCGCCTGAACTTCACCGATGTGGGCGATGCCATCCGCACGCTGCGCAAGGATGACATCCTGGGCGTCATCAAGGTCCTGACCGACCTCAAAGACGGCCGTGGCGAGATCGACGACATCGACCATCTGGGCAACCGCCGCGTCCGCTCGGTGGGCGAGCTGATGGAGAACCAGTACCGTTTGGGTCTGCTCCGCATGGAGCGCGCCATCCGCGAGCGCATGAGCTCGGTCGACATCGACACGGTCATGCCGCATGACCTGATCAATGCCAAGCCGGCCGCCGCCGCCGTCCGCGAATTCTTCGGCTCCTCGCAGCTGTCGCAGTTCATGGATCAGACCAACCCGCTGTCGGAAATCACCCACAAGCGCCGTCTCTCGGCCCTCGGGCCGGGCGGTCTGACCCGCGAGCGCGCCGGCTTCGAAGTGCGCGACGTGCACCCGACCCACTATGGCCGCATCTGCCCGATCGAGACGCCGGAAGGCCCGAATATCGGTCTGATCAACTCTCTGGCCACCTATGCCCGCGTCAATCAGTACGGCTTCATCGAGAGCCCGTACCGTCGTGTCCTGGACGGCAAGGTGACCGACGAGGTCCTGTATCTGTCGGCCATGGAAGAGGGCCGCTACACCATCGCCCAGGCCAATTCGGTCCTGAACGAGGACGGCACCTTCGGGGAAGAACTGGTCAGCTCCCGCCGCGGCGGCGAGTTCATGCTGGTGAACCCGTCCGAGATCAACTTCATCGACGTGTCGCCCAAGCAGCTGGTGTCCGTCGCCGCGGCGCTGATCCCGTTCCTCGAGAACGACGACGCGAACCGCGCGCTGATGGGGTCCAACATGCAGCGTCAGGCCGTTCCGCTGATCCGCGCCCAGGCGCCGGTCGTCGGCACCGGCATGGAGCATGCGGTCGCGCGTGACTCGGGTGCCGCCATCGCCGCCCGCCGCACCGGCGTGGTCGATCAGGTGGACGCCACCCGCATCGTCATCCGCGCCACCGAGGAAACCTCGGCGGCGTCGACCGGCGTGGACATCTACAACCTGCTGAAGTTCCAGCGCTCGAACCAGAACACCTGCATCACCCAGCGTCCGCTGGTGAAGGTGGGCGACATGGTCAGCCAGGGCGACATCATCGCCGACGGTCCGTCGACCCAATTGGGCGAACTGGCCCTGGGCCGCAACGTGCTGGTCGCGTTCATGCCCTGGAACGGCTACAACTTCGAAGATTCGATCCTGATCTCCGAGCGTATCGTCCGTGACGACGTCTTCACCTCGATCCATATCGAGGAGTTCGAAGTCATGGCCCGCGATACCAAGCTCGGCCAGGAAGAAATCACCCGGGATATTCCGAACGTCGGCGAAGAGGCTCTGAAGAACCTCGACGAAGCCGGCATCGTCTATATCGGCGCCGAAGTGAAGCCGGGCGACATCCTGGTCGGCAAGGTCACGCCGAAGGGCGAAAGCCCGATGACTCCGGAAGAGAAGCTGCTGCGCGCCATCTTCGGCGAAAAGGCTTCGGACGTCCGCGATACCTCCCTGCGTCTGCCCCCGGGCGTCGCCGGCACCATCGTCGAAGTCCGCGTCTTCTCCCGCCGCGGCGTCGAGAAGGACGAGCGCGCGCTCGCCATCGAGCGCGCCGAGATCGAGCGCCTGGCCAAGGACCGCGACGACGAGCGTCTGATCCTCGAGCGGTCGTTCTACGCCCGCCTCAAGGGCGTGCTGCTCGGCCAGTCGGTGGTCAACGGCCCGAAGGGCATGAAGGCCGGCACCGTGCTGTCCGATGAGGTGCTGGAAGGCATCCATCCGAGCCAGTGGCGTCAGATCGCCGTCACCGACGATCAGGTCATGTCCGACGTCGAGGCCCTGAAGCATGCGTTCGACATGGGTGTCGACCGTCTGCAGAAGCGCTTCGAGGACAAGGTCGAGAAGCTGCAGCGCGGCGACGAACTGCCGCCCGGCGTGATGAAGATGGTCAAGGTGTTCGTCGCGGTGAAGCGCAAGCTGCAGCCGGGCGACAAGATGGCCGGCCGTCACGGCAACAAGGGCGTCATTTCGCGCATCACCCCGGTCGAGGACATGCCGTATCTGCCCGACGGCCAGGCGGTGGACATCGTCCTGAATCCGCTCGGCGTGCCGTCGCGCATGAATGTCGGTCAGATTCTCGAGACCCATCTGGGCTGGGCGTCGGCCAATCTCGGCCGCCAGATCGGCGAGATGCTCGACAGCGTCCGCCGTCAGACCAACTCGATGGACGATCTGCGCGGCCGCCTCAAGGACATCTATGGCGACCAGTCCTATGAAGAGGACATCGCCGACATGACCGAGAAGGAAGTGGTCGAGCTGGCGGAAAACCTCCGTCCGGGCGTGCCCTTCGCCTCTCCGGTGTTCGACGGCGCCCGCGAAGCGGACATCGTCAACATGCTGGAAAAGGCTGGTCTGGAATCGTCCGGTCAGGTTACCCTGATCGACGGCCGTACCGGCGAGGCGTTCGACCGCAACGTGACCGTGGGCTACATCTACATGCTGAAGCTCCATCACCTGGTCGACGACAAGATCCACGCGCGTTCCATCGGCCCGTACTCGCTCGTCACCCAGCAGCCGCTGGGCGGTAAGGCGCAGTTCGGCGGCCAGCGCTTCGGCGAAATGGAGGTGTGGGCTCTCGAAGCCTACGGTGCCGCCTACACGCTGCAGGAAATGCTGACGGTGAAGTCGGACGACGTCTCCGGCCGTACGAAGGTCTACGAGGCCATCGTGCGCGGCGACGATACCTTCGAAGCCGGCATTCCGGAATCGTTCAACGTTCTGGTCAAGGAACTGCGGTCCCTCGGCCTCAATGTCGAGCTGAATCAGCGCGAAATGTGATCCGGCGGGAAGGGCGGCCAACAGCCGCCCTTCCACAGCCTTTTTGAAATGCCCTAGAGCACCACAGGAGCATCGTTATGAACGAACTGGTTAAAATCTTCGGCCAGCCTGCCGGAACGCAGAGCTTCGACCAGATCCAGATCGCCATCGCCAGTCCCGAGCGCATCCGCTCCTGGTCGTTCGGCGAGATCAAGAAGCCCGAAACCATCAACTATCGTACCTTCAAGCCCGAGCGCGACGGCCTGTTCTGCGCCCGCATCTTCGGGCCCATCAAGGATTACGAGTGCCTGTGCGGCAAGTACAAGCGCATGAAGTATCGCGGCATCATCTGCGAGAAGTGCGGCGTCGAAGTGACCCTGGCCAAGGTGCGCCGCGAGCGCATGGGCCATATCGAGCTGGCCTCGCCGGTCGCTCACATCTGGTTCCTGAAGTCGCTGCCGTCGCGCATCGGTCTCTTGATCGACATGACGCTGAAGGATCTCGAGCGCATCCTGTATTTCGAGAACTACGTCGTCACCGAGCCGGGCCTGACCCCGCTGAAGCAGCATGAGCTGCTGACCGAAGAGCAGTATCAGCGCTCGGTCGAGGAATATGGCGAAGACGCGTTCCAGGTCGGCATCGGCGCCGAGGCGATCCGCACGCTGCTGCAGGCGATCGATCTCTCCACCGAGCACGAGACCCTGAAGACCGAGCTGCGCGAGACCACCTCGGAAGCCAAGCGCAAGAAGCTGGTCAAGCGTCTGAAGCTGGTCGAGGCGTTCCTCGAGAGCAATTGCCGTCCGGAATGGATGATCCTGGAAGTCGTTCCGGTCATTCCGCCGGAACTGCGTCCGCTCGTCCCGCTCGATGGCGGCCGTTTCGCCACCTCGGATCTGAACGATCTCTATCGCCGCGTCATCAACCGTAACAACCGTCTGAAGCGCCTGATCGAGCTGCGCGCGCCCGAGATCATCGTGCGCAACGAAAAGCGCATGCTGCAGGAAGCCGTCGACGCTTTGTTCGACAACGGCCGCCGCGGCCGCGCCATCACCGGCGCCAACAAGCGTCCGCTGAAGTCGCTGTCCGACATGCTCAAGGGCAAGCAGGGCCGCTTCCGTCAGAACCTGCTCGGCAAGCGCGTCGACTATTCCGGCCGTTCGGTCATCGTCGTCGGTCCGGAGCTGAAGCTGCATCAGTGCGGCCTGCCGAAGAAGATGGCGCTCGAGCTGTTCAAGCCGTTCGTCTATTCCAAGCTCGAACTGTACGGCATGGCGACCACCATCAAGGCCGCCAAGCGCATGGTCGAGAAGGAGCGTCCCGAGGTGTGGGACATCCTGGAAGAGGTCATCCGCGAGCATCCGGTGATGCTGAACCGCGCCCCGACCCTGCACCGCCTGGGCATCCAGGCCTTCGAACCGGTGCTGATCGAGGGTAAGGCCATCCAGCTGCATCCGCTCGTCTGCACCGCCTTCAACGCCGACTTCGACGGTGACCAGATGGCGGTCCACGTGCCGCTGTCGCTGGAAGCCCAGCTCGAAGCCCGCGTGCTGATGATGTCGACCAACAACATCCTGTCGCCCGCCAACGGCAAGCCGATCATCGTGCCGTCCCAGGACATCGTCTTGGGCCTGTACTACATCACGATGGAACGCGCCGGCGAGAAGGGCGAAGGCATGGTCTTCACCGACGTCAAGGAAATCCAGCAGGCGCTGGATTCCAAGGCGGTCAGCCTGCATGCCAAGATCAAGGCGCGCTATCGCACCATCGACGAGGAAGGCAACAAGATCGTCGTCCGCGTCGAGACCACTCCGGGCCGCATGCTGCTGTCCGAAGTGCTGCCGCGCAGCACCAAGGTTCCGTTCTCCCTGATCAACCGCCTGTTGACCAAGAAGGACATCCAGAACGTCATCGACATCGTCTACCGCCATTGCGGCCAGAAAGAGACGGTGATCTTCGCCGACCGCATCATGGGCCTGGGCTATTCCCACGCCTGCCGCGCCGGCATTTCGTTCGGCAAGGACGATCTGGTTATCCCGCCGTCCAAGACCACGCTGGTCGGCGAGACCGAAGCGCGCGTCAAGGAATATGAGCAGCAGTACCAGGACGGCCTGATCACCCAGGGCGAAAAGTACAACAAGGTGGTCGACGCCTGGTCGAAGTGCACCGACGACGTCGCCGACGCGATGATGAAGGAGATCAGCACGCCGAAGCCCGGCAAGCCGATCAACTCCGTCTACATGATGGCGCATTCCGGCGCCCGCGGTTCCGCCGCCCAGATGAAGCAGCTGGCCGGCATGCGCGGCCTGATGGCCAAGCCGTCGGGTGAAATCATCGAGACGCCGATCATCTCGAACTTCAAGGAAGGCCTCACCGTGCTGGAGTACTTCAACTCCACCCACGGCGCCCGTAAGGGTCTGGCCGACACCGCGCTGAAGACCGCGAACTCGGGTTACCTGACCCGCCGTCTGGTCGACGTGGCCCAGGACGCCATCATCATCGAAGACGATTGCGGCACCACCCGCGGCCTCACCGTTTCGGCGGTGCTGGAAGGCGGCGAAGTCATCGCCAGCTTGGGCGAGCGTATCCTCGGCCGTACCGCGTCGCGCGACGTGGTCAACCCGGCCGACGGTTCGATGATCGTCGCCGCCGGCGGCCTGATCGACGAAAGCCTGGTCGAGCAGATCGAAGCGGCCGGCATCGAAGTCGTCGGCATCCGCTCGGTGCTGACCTGCGAAACCGAGACCGGCATCTGCGGCGCCTGCTATGGCCGCGATCTGGCCCGCGGCACCAAGGTCAATGCCGGCGAAGCGGTCGGCGTCATCGCCGCCCAGTCGATCGGCGAGCCGGGCACTCAGCTCACCATGCGTACGTTCCACATCGGTGGCGCGGCGCAGCGTGGCGCCGAGCAGTCCTCGATCGAGTCCGCGTTCGAAGCCAAGGTTCAGATCCTCAACCGCAACGTCGTGACCAACTCGTCCGGCCAGGTTGTCGTGATGAGCCGTAACTGCGAAATGGTGCTGACCGATGCGAACGGCCGTGAAAAGGCCCGTCACCGCATTCCCTACGGCGCCAAGCTGCTGGCCGACGAAGGCACCCAGGTCACCAAGGGTACCAAGCTGGCCGAGTGGGACCCCTACACCCTGCCGATCCTCACGGAGCGCGAAGGTGTGGCCCACTATGTCGACCTGATCGAAGGCCTCTCCATGCGTGAGGTTCTCGACGAGGCGACCGGTATCACCAGCAAGGTGGTCGTCGATTGGAAGCAGCAGCCGCGCGGTTCCGACCTGCGCCCGCGCATCACCCTGCGTGATGAATCGGGTGAAGTCGTCCAGCTCGGCAACGGCCTGGAAGCCCGCTACTTCATGTCGGTGGACGCGATCCTGTCGATCGAGAACGGTGCGAAGGTGCATGCCGGCGACGTGCTGGCCCGCATCCCGCGCGAATCGTCGAAGACCCGCGACATCACCGGCGGTCTGCCGCGTGTGGCCGAGCTGTTCGAAGCCCGCCGCCCGAAGGATCACGCGATCATCTCGGACATCGACGGCCGCGTCGAATTCGGCAAGGACTACAAGTCCAAGCGCCGTATTCTGGTGGTGCCGGAGGATGGCGATCCGATCGAGTATCTGATCCCCAAGGGCAAGCACATCTCGGTGCAGGAAGGCGACTATGTCCGCCAGGGCGACTCGCTGATGGACGGTAACCCGGTTCCGCACGACATCCTGAAGGTGATGGGTGTCGAGGCGCTGGCGAACTATCTGATCAACGAGATCCAGGAGGTCTATCGTCTGCAGGGCGTGAAGATCAACGACAAGCACATCGAGGTGATCGTTCGCCAGATGCTGCAGAAGGTCGAGATCACCGACGCCGGCGACACCACCTTCCTGGTCGGCGAGCAGATCGATCGTCACGACTTCGAAGCCGAGAACAACAAGACCATCAAGGACAACGGGCGCCCGGCCGCGGGCACTCCGGTACTGCAGGGCATCACCAAGGCCAGCTTGCAGACGCACTCCTTCATCTCTGCGGCGTCGTTCCAGGAAACCACCCGCGTCCTCACCGAGGCGGCGGTTTCCGGCAAGACCGACGACCTTATGGGCCTCAAGGAGAACGTCATCGTCGGCCGCCTGATCCCGGCCGGTACCGGTGCCGTGATGAACCGCCTCAAGGAGATCGCCGCCAAGCGGGACCGCGAGCTGCAGGGACCGGAAGGCGAGGAGGTTCCGACCCCCGCCATCGCCGGTGCCGAGGCTTCGCCGCCGCCGGCGGAATAAGCCTGACGGCAGTCTGAGACGAAAGACCCCCGCGTCGCGAGACGCGGGGGTTTTTCTTTGCGGAGACGAAGTTTCCATATTGGAAACATTCCTCCTTTGATGTAGCCTTCCCGGACTAGTGTCCCGATCGCGAAGTTCGTGCGATCTGGATCACGGCCTTTCGAACTTCGCGATCGATCAGGACACTAGCTTTATCAGTCATCTAGTGTGGCCGAGAAGATTCTTAAATTCCTAAAATCGCTGATATCGAAGTCGTAGGAATTTAAGAATCGCCACACTAGACAACCGGGGGTTTGCATGCCGAGGATTGCCGCGCTGTTCCTGGGGTTCGGGCTGATCTGCTCCGCAGCGGCGGGGGCGGAACAACCCGCGCCTGAGATCCAGGCTTTTCTGGAAAGCCTGAAGCCGTTGGCCAGCGAGGAAGTCACTCTCTTCGCCGTTCCTCCCGGGGTGGTCTTTCAAATCGCCCTCAGCGCAGAGCAACTGCCGAATTCTTCGTGCGAATTCAGGGCCAAGGCCGGACAGGCGGGAGGCCGCAAACTCCTCCGGCTTCTGTCCCATCCGGCGCCGAGGATAGAACCGACCTGGCGCGCCATCGACCTGCGCATCGGCATTTTCGCCGGCCCCCTAAAACTTTACCTCGACGATTTTGGCGTGGTCCGCGGCGACGGACCCGTGCCGGCCTATTCCCGCGCGACGGTCGCGGCGATCCGACGGCTGGCCAAAAGCCGCGATTTCACGCTGGTCGGCGCGCACGGTGAAACCTGCACGGGAACCTGGAAGGAGCTCACGGAATGACCGAGTTCAAAGATGCGACCGATGAGGATCGGAAGGCCTATGCCGAGGTGGCGCGCTATCTGAGCCGCGACGCCGAGGCGAAGAAAATCCTCTCCGAAATCGACAAGGAGAAGATCACCGTCCACATCATCCATGACCGGCACAATCAGTATGATCCCAAAACGCGGACGATCGACTGGGACCCCCAGTCCGCCCTCGCCGTGGTTGACGGGGACGGCAAATTCGTCGGTGTCCAGTCGGCCGCCATGGCCCTGATCCATGAGGGGGCCCATGCGACCGACCGTCACCTCACCAAGCACCTTGAAACGAATAATGCCGCCTATCAGAACGACGCGGAGGCTCATGCGGTCGGAGTCGAAGACCGGGTTGCCAAAACTCTCGGCGAACCTCAGCGCTTCAATCATTTCGGCACGCCGCTGGGCGAGGCTGATTCGACCGAGCACACCCGGACCCGCCAGGATGGGAGCGTGCATTGGGTCGATGCCGAGGGGAAGGTGGGCGGAACCTATCTGCCGGGCACCTTGCCGGAAAAGGCTCCGCGCATGAGTTGGTTTTCTTTCGAGTCCGGATCGGACTCGCCGGTCGGAAAAATCGGCCGGGAGATGGATGCTGCCCGCGACTATGTCCGGGCGTTGCAGCAGAGCCGAGGGGGCGAAGCCGCGGCGCCTCCCGCGTCGGATCAAGGTCTGGCGATGCGCGCTGCCCAACAGCGCGGCCGTGACTAGGGGGTGGCATGAGTGTCCGCCTGGAGCGCCGCTATAAGGTTCTACTCGGCCCGGAAGGGGAGGTGCTGTTCGATATCGCCGCGCCCCGAGGCGGACCGGCCGAGCCGATGGCGCCACTGCTGATCTATGCCGGGGGTGAGCATGCGCTGTTGCGGCGCAATGCCGAGGACGACCTCGTGCTGGATTGGCTGCACCCCGATGTGCGTCCCCGTCTCAAGGCGAGCAAGACGGTGATCGTGGTCGAGCATCCCGTCGATGGGGCGGCCGGCGCGTGGACGGAATACAGGGCGCCGGTCGCGCTGGTCGCGGCGCTGCCGCCGCCGGTTCTCGCCCTCGTTCGCTAGTGTGGCCGAGAAGATTGTCCGCTCCGCGCTCTCGTCGATCCTTAACGCCGTAGGACCTTGAGAATCGCCGCACTCGCGGGTCTGTGACAGGCCGGGAACTCCCCAAGGGGCCGGTGGTTCTGAACAAGCCACCGGAACTTCAGGAGTAGCCCCGCATGAAACCCTTCTCGCTCAATCTCGACAAGATCCGCGAGCACGCCCGGTCCTCGATCGAAGACGGCGCCGTGACGCCCGGCTATCGGGCCGACCGCGACAGCGTGGTAAAGGTGCTGAACGATGCGCTGGCGACCGAAATGGTCTGCGTGCTGCGCTATCGCTTCCACTATTACATGGCGGGCGGCCTGGCTTCGGAGGCGGTGCGGGCGGAATTCCTCGACCATGCCGCCGAGGAGCAGCAGCATGCCGACTGGCTGGCCGAGCGCATCACCCAGCTCAGCGGCAAGCCCGAACTGGACCCAGTGAAGATTTCGCGCAACAGCCACACTCAATATGTCGAGGCCGAAGGGATCTGCGGCATGCTGACCGAGGATCTGGTCTCCGAGCGGATCGCCATCGAAACCTATACCGCCATCCTCGACTGGCTGGGCGAGGCGGACCCGACCACGTCGCGCCTGATCCGCCGTATCCTCGAGAAGGAAGAGGAGCACGCGGAAGATCTGGCGACATTGCTCGAACGGACGAAGTAGGACCTATTTCCCCGTGTCCTTTCCCTGGCTGAGGATGTAGGCCACGACATCCTGCGCTTCGTCGGGCTTCAATATCAGATGGGGCATGTCCCTGTGTTCGCTCGAGGTCAGCCAGACCATCAGCGCCGTTCCCGTCATGCCGGGCTCCTGCGCGATCGAGCGGAAGCTGCGGGGGCCTTTCAACGAATGGCATCCGACGCAGTGCCGCTGGACGTAGACCCAGCCCGTTTCCGGATCTCCGGAAAAATCGGGCGTTGCCGCGCTGCAGGCCGGCCCGGCCAGCAGGGCCAGCAGGGCGCCGGTCAAAATACGCATGGCGATCTCTCCATCAACTGGTGGTTCCCCCATGCTATCCTCCGGCCGGTTCCGCCCCCTTGACCCGGCGCAAATTATGGGGGAAAACGAGCTCATCCGGCCTATATCCGGTAGGTGATCGCGTAAAACCGCACAAAGCCTTGGTTTTCAGGTTGTTGTTCGCAATAAAAATGCGCTGTTCACGGTGATTTTGTATTTAAAGATCGCCGAAATTCCCTTGAAAGAAGCTATATTCCAATTTTCATCCCCCTTGCGGATTCGCTTGACGGGGGGTATGGGCCTCCCTATTATCCGGCGCCTCGTGGAACTGGTGGTAGGGGTCCAACCTAGACGCTGTCCACGAAGTGTTTTGATCGACATTCGAACGCCGTTCGGGTCGGCGCATAAACAACCGATAGGTCTGCGGAGGCTAGTCAGCTCTCCGCCGATCGTTTTTTTATGGCTTGGCCTGCTTTTGGCGAAAAGGAACGATGTATGCCGACGATTAACCAGTTGATCCGCAAGCCGCGCGAAGCCGTCGTGGCTCGCAATAAGGTGCCGGCTCTGCAGGAATGCCCGCAGAAGCGTGGTGTTTGCACCCGCGTCTACACCACCACTCCGAAGAAGCCGAACTCGGCGCTCCGTAAGGTCGCCCGCGTGCGCCTGACCAACGGCTTCGAAGTGACCAGCTATATCCCGGGTGAAGGCCACAACCTGCAGGAACACTCCGTCGTGATGATCCGCGGCGGCCGTGTGAAGGATCTTCCCGGTGTGCGCTACCACATCATCCGCGGCACCTTGGATACCCAGGGTGTGAAAGACCGTCGTCAGCGCCGTTCGAAGTACGGCGCGAAGCGTCCGAAGTAAGGAGAGGGACCCATGTCTCGTCGTCACGCCGCTGAAAAGCGCGAAGTTCAGCCCGACGCCAAGTTTGGCGATATCGTTCTGACCAAGTTCATGAACTGCCTGATGCTCGACGGTAAGAAGTCCGCCGCCGAAGCCATCGTCTATGGCGCCCTCGATAAGATGGCCAAGAAGGGTGGCGGCGCCGAGCCGCTGGAGATGTTCCACACCGCTCTCGACAACGTGAAGCCGGCTCTGGAAGTCCGCTCGCGCCGCGTCGGTGGTGCCACCTATCAGGTCCCCGTCGAAGTCCGCTCCGAGCGCCGCCAGGCCCTCGCGATCCGCTGGCTGATCGATAACGCCCGCAAGCGCGGCGAGACCACCATGGTCGACCGCCTGTCGGGCGAGCTGCTTGACGCCGCCAACAACCGTGGCGCCGCCGTCAAGAAGCGCGAAGACACCCACCGCATGGCGGAGGCCAACAAGGCCTTCTCGCATTACCGCTGGTAAGGCGAGAAAAGGCTCTTCGGACGCACCATCATGGCCCGCCAGACCCCTCTCAATCTGTATCGTAATATCGGCATCATGGCCCACATTGATGCCGGTAAGACGACGACGACTGAGCGGATTCTGTATTACACGGGCAAGTCCTACCGCATGGGCGAGGTCGATAACGGCACCGCCGCGATGGACTGGATGGAGCAGGAGCAGGAGCGCGGCATCACCATCACGTCTGCCGCCACCACCTGTTTCTGGAAGGGCCATCGCGTCAACATCATCGACACCCCCGGCCATGTCGACTTCACCATCGAAGTCGAGCGCAGCTTGCGCGTGCTGGACGGGGCGGTGGCGCTGCTCGACGGCGTCGCCGGTGTCGAACCGCAGACCGAGACGGTGTGGCGTCAGGCCGACAAGTACGGCGTGCCGCGCATCTGTTTCGTGAACAAGATGGACCGCGTCGGCGCGGATTTCGACCGTACGGTCGAGATGATCGCCGATCGCTTGGGCGCGCGTCCGTTGGTGGTGCAGTTGCCGATCGGCGTCGAGACCGGTTTCGTCGGCCTGGTCGACCTGATCCGCAACACTGCCGTCGTTTGGAAGGATGACGGGCTCGGCGCGCACTTCGCCGATGCCCCGATTCCGGCCGAACTGGCGTCCAAGGCCGCCGAGGCCCGCAAGGCCATGATCGAGCTGGCCATCGAGGGCGACGACGCCGTTACCGAGGCGTACCTCAATGGCGACGAGCCCGACGAAAATACGCTGAAGCGCTGCATCCGCCAGGGCACCATCGCCCGGGCCTTCGTGCCGGTGCTGTGCGGTTCCGCTTTCAAGAACAAGGGTGTCCAGACCCTGCTCGACGCCGTCGTCGATTTCCTGCCGTCGCCGCAGGACATTCCGGCGCGTGACGGCATCGCCCAGGTGTCGGACGACCAGCCCTTCGTCGGGCTGGCCTTCAAGGTGATGAACGATCCGGTCGCCGGCACCCTGACCTTCGTGCGCATCTATAGCGGCGATGTCGCGTCCGGCGCGGAAGTGCTGAACGCCACCCGCGAGAAGAACGAGCGCGTCGGCCGGATGCTGCAGATGCACGCCAATTCGCGTGAAGAGATCAAGTGCGCCTTCGCCGGCGACATCGTCGCCCTGGCCGGCCTCAAGGAGACCACCACCGGTGACACGCTGTGCGCCCATGACCATCCGGTCACACTGGAGCGCATCGAGTTCCCGGAGCCGGTCATCGAAGTGACCGTCGAGCCGAAGACCGCCGCCGACCACGAGAAGATGGGCCTGGCCCTGGCCCGCCTGGCCGCCGAGGACCCGTCGGTCCGTGTCGCCGTCGACAGCGAGAGCGGCCAGACCGTCATCGCCGGCATGGGTGAGCTGCATCTCGAGATCATCGTCGACCGCATGAAGCGCGAGTTCAAGGTCGACGCCAATGTCGGTTCGCCGCAGGTCGCATACCGCGAGACCATCGGCCGCACCAACGAGATCGATTACACCCACCAGAAGCAGGTGGGCGGCCAGGGCCAGTTCGCCCGGGTCAAGGTGAAGTTCGAGCCGATCGAAGTGGCCGAGGGGTTCGCCTTCGAAAGCCATGCCCCCGCCGGAGCCATTCCCAAGGAATATGTGCCCGGCGTCGAAAAAGGCTTGCGTAATGCCGCGGAATCAGGCGTACTCGCCGGCTTCCCGATGGTCGGTCTCAAGGCGACGCTGTGCGACGGCGCCTACCATGATGTCGACTCGAATGTCGTGGCTTTTGAAATCGCCGCCCGGGCCGCCTTCAAGGAAGGCGTCTCCAAGGCGGCGCCGAAGCTTCTCGAGCCGGTGATGCGGGTCGAGGCGGTCACGCCGGAAGAATATATGGGCGACGTCATTGGCGACCTTAACAGCCGCCGTGGTCAGGTTACCGGCATGGACAGCAGCGGGAATGCCCGCGTGGTCACCGCGATGGTGCCCCTGGCCAATATGTTCGGTTATGTCAACACGCTCCGCTCGCTGAGCAAGGGGCGTGCTCAGTACAGCATGCATTTCGACCGTTATTCCGAAGTGCCTGCCAATCTATCCGAGGAAATCCGCGCCAGGCTGGCCGGGTGACCTCGCATTTTTTTTGAGGACGGAGTTGAGAAATGGCTAAGGCTAAATTTGAGCGGAACAAGCCGCACTGCAACATCGGCACCATCGGTCACGTCGACCATGGCAAGACCTCGCTGACCGCCGCCATCACCAAGGTGCTGGCGGAGAAGGGCGGCGCGACCTTCACTGCCTATGACCAGATCGACAAGGCCCCCGAAGAGAAGGCCCGCGGCATCACCATCTCGACCGCCCACGTCGAGTATGAGACCGACAACCGTCACTATGCCCACGTCGACTGCCCCGGCCACGCCGATTATGTGAAGAACATGATCACCGGCGCCGCGCAGATGGACGGCGCGATCCTGGTCGTGTCGGCGTCCGACGGCCCGATGCCGCAGACCCGCGAGCACATCCTGCTGGCCCGCCAGGTCGGCGTTCCGGCCCTGGTCGTGTTCATGAACAAGTGCGACATGGTCGACGATCCGGAGCTGCTGGAGCTGGTCGAGCTGGAAGTGCGCGAGCTGCTGTCGAGCTATGACTTCCCTGGCGACGACATTCCGATCGTCAAGGGCTCGGCCCTGTGCGCTCTGGAAGACAGCAACAAGGAACTCGGCCACGACGCGATCCTCAAGCTGATGGCCGAAGTCGACAAGTACATCCCGCAGCCGGAGCGTCCGGTTGACCTGCCGTTCCTGATGCCGATCGAAGACGTGTTCTCGATCTCGGGCCGCGGCACCGTGGTCACCGGCCGTGTCGAGCGCGGTATCGTCAAGGTTGGCGAGGAAGTCCAGATCATCGGCATCCGCCCGGTCCAGACCACCACCGTGACCGGCGTCGAAATGTTCCGCAAGCTGCTGGACCAGGGTCAGGCTGGCGACAATATCGGCGCGCTGCTGCGCGGCACCAAGCGTGAAGACGTCGAGCGCGGCCAGGTTCTGGCCAAGCCCGGCTCGATCACCCCGCACACCAAGTTCAAGGCCGAGGCCTATGTGCTGACGAAGGAAGAGGGTGGCCGTCACACGCCGTTCTTCTCCAACTATCGTCCGCAGTTCTACTTCCGGACCACCGACGTGACCGGGACGATCGAGCTGCCGGCCGGCACCGAGATGGTGATGCCGGGCGACAACATCGCCATGACGGTGAACCTGATCGCCCCGATCGCCATGGACGAAGGCCTGCGTTTCGCCATCCGTGAGGGTGGTCGTACCGTCGGCGCCGGCGTCGTCGCTTCGATCATCGAATAATCGAGCGGATAACGAAGGAAAGATTATGGAAAACCAGAACATCCGTATCCGCCTGAAGGCGTTCGATCATCGCGTGCTGGATCAGTCCACGCGCGAGATCGTGAACACCGCCAAGCGCACCGGTGCTCAGGTCCGCGGCCCCATCCCGCTGCCGACCCGCATCGAGAAGTTCACCGTGAACCGCTCTCCGCACATCGACAAGAAGTCGCGCGAGCAGTTCGAAATCCGCACGCATAAGCGGCTCCTGGACATCGTCGATCCGACGCCCCAGACCGTTGATGCCCTGATGAAGCTCGATCTCGCCGCTGGCGTCGATGTCGAGATTAAGCTGTAAGGAATAGACGATGCGATCCGGTCTCATCGCCCAGAAGGTCGGCATGACCCGCGTTTTCACCGAGGACGGCACCCACGTGCCTGTCACCGTGCTGAAAGTCGACGGGTGCCGTGTAGTGTCGACCCGCTCTGAGGAAAAGGACGGCTACACCGCCGTTCAGCTGGGCTCTGGCCTGGCCAAGGTTAAGAACGTGAACAAGGCCCAGCGGGTCCAGTTCGCGAACGCCAAGGTCGAGCCGCCCAAGAAGCTGGTTGAATTCCGTGTTACCCCCGACGCCATGCTGGATGTCGGCACCGAACTGGCCGCGAGCCATTTCGTCGCCGGTCAGTATGTCGACGTTACCGGCACCTCGATCGGTAAGGGTTTCGCGGGTGGTATGAAGCGCTGGAACTTCCGCGGTCTGGAAGCCTCGCACGGCGTGTCCGTGTCGCACCGTTCGCACGGTTCGACCGGTCAGCGTCAGGACCCCGGCAAGGTGTTCAAGGGCAAGAAGATGGCCGGCCATATGGGTGACGTGCAGGTCACGACCCAGAGCCTCACCATCGTCTCGACCGACGCCGAGCGCGGCCTGATCCTGGTCAAGGGCGCCGTCCCCGGTTCCGCCGGTGGCTGGGTCCTGGTCCGCGACGCGGTCAAGCGCAAGCAGCCGATGGACCTGCCGTTCCCGGCGGGCGTCAAGGCCACTGCCTCGAAGGCTGAACCGGCTGCTGAAGCCCCGGCGGAAGCTCCCGCCGCTGATGAGAATAAGGAATAACGGCGATGAAACTCGACGTCGTCAATCTCGACGCCAAGAAGGTCGGCTCGATTGAGCTGG